>VFQS010000152.1_pt1 | contig 92070 bp, 87 predicted proteins | sample 3512361 | NCBI WGS metagenome assembly VFQS01 (sample SAMN10412375, study PRJNA504923) | tailings metagenome | isolation source: Relicate 1 Philex TSF3 active mining | place: Philippines | reverse complement strand
TAGGACTAGTTTCTCTCTTCTCCAAAAATTGGCTATTCCTTCCACGTAACATCAGTTAAGCATTCTAAAGTCCTGCTAATATTGGGAGTCTCATTATAAGTAAGAATTAGTGGCGTAATTTGCTCAATCATTTTGATGAATATCCCGTAAAGTTGTCTAACTAATCTTCAGGCAAATATTGAGGATTTAAGACATCGGCTTGAGAAAAAGGGCATAAGTCAGGAAAAGTAGCAATATCTAATCCTGTTTCTTGAGATGTGATTAATCTTGCATCTTGATAGCAATCTGCGAATACAGATTCAAAATAAGGCTTTAGGCTAGGACTTTTTTTGAACGTTTTATTTAAACGGAGAGAATGCTCAGTAATTGATGCTATCCAGATATTGATTCGTTTTTGCGGTTGATATTTCCATTTCAGTAAATGCTGTAATACTCTAATCAAATTACTTTCTAAGGCATCCTTACGGCTATTCCCCATATCTTCAATTTCTTCAGCCAGATTTTCGAGATCCAATTTTTCAACCTCTCCTTTGCGTAATAGATTTACGGTTTCCTTCAACCAGAGATTAAAATCCGTTTCATATAAAGCTTTGGTTGCATTCATGGCTTTGTATATTTGGCATACTTGGCATATATATTAATCAAACTATGGGCTATTTTAGCCCAACTATAATGTTCGGCAATATATTGTTGAGCGCGATCGCCTTTTTGCTTGGCAACTTGGGGATGCTCAAAAAATTCTTGGATTGTTGCCGCGATCGCTTCAGAATCTAATTTCGTAACATAGCCGAGTTCCTGTTCTTTGACCATTGGCGCGATCGCTACTCCATCGGTAATTAAAACAGGCGTTCCTGCTGCGAGGGATTCAATCACAGCAATACCAAAGTTTTCAGAATGGGACGTGAGGACAAATAGATCAGAACCTTGTAAATATAGATTTTTAGTGTCCCCATTAACGAAACCGACTAGATGGGTGCGATCGCTAATTCGATGTTTGTCTAGTAAATCTTGAATCTGCTTCATGTAATCACCCTCGCCATTCCCTGCGATCACAAAAGCAAAATTTAAGTCTTGGAAGTTGCTAAGAGCAGGAATCAGATACTCCAATCCTTTTTTAGGATGGATGCGTGACATAAAAAGGATTATGGGAACATGATTTGGAATTTGTAGGATTTTACGAAGTTGATCTTGAGCATTAGGAATTAGCTCTGGTATATGCACACCATGTGGCAGCACGAAATTAGGAATATTTAAACCTAGTTGCTGAAATTCCTCTCTTTCCTGCTCAGCCGTAAAGTGGAGTAAGCGACTATGCAATAAATTAGAGCGTTCAATGATATTGAGATAGATTTGTTTGCGAAGTTTACTTTGTTGTAACGACCATTCACAAAGTTGTCCCAAGGGGCGATTGATATAGGGTACATTTTTGATGCGAGCGATCGCCATAGCAATCGTAGAAGCATAGGAAAAAATGGCATGGACATGAATAATGTCATAATCGGTAATATGTTGCCATAGCCAAGCTGTCAGTGTTCCTGAATAGGCAAACTCACGGACAGCATTAAGATTGGGGGAAAATCTTAAAAAAAAGCGAATAGGCACATTGCCATATTCCTCTAACCGATCAGTCAGTATATCTAAAGGCACATCCAGTAAGTCTTTGCCGTTATCGTTAGTAGTTACAATCTCTGCATCAACATTTTGCGATCGCAGCGCTTTCACCATTTCGACTACTGCTTTGCTGGGACCTCCACGCACTTTTGCCACTGAAGGAATAATATGCAAAACTTTCATAAGGAGAGAGCCTGTAACCAATTTTGTAAAACTACTAAACTCCAGCGCCGATACCATTGCTGAGGCGGCAGAGGAATATAGCTTGGAATTTTGATGTCCATAGTACCTTGAAGCAAATCCTTGTCAATCCATTGGGCAAAAGGAATGCTAAACCCTCGCTTTTGGCGATTAATAATATATTCAGGGATTTCGGGAATTGCCTTAGTTAATAGCTGTTTATTTTTATGTAAACGCATTGATGCAGGGATTTGACTTATTGTCGTAAATAGATCCCGATCAACAAAGGGAACGCGCAACTCTAAGCCCCATTTCATACTCATCACATCACTATCTCGCAATAATTGATTTCGCATATAGCGACTAAGTTCTAGGTAGGAAACTTCATCTTGTGGAGTTGGAAATTCCTGAGAAGATTGATTTTCTGCATTCATGGAAGTGCGAATCTCGTTTTTAATCTGCTTACCAATATCTTCACCTACATAGAATTGCACCAGTTGATAGGCTTCCCAAGTCGAAAAAACTCCACGTACCAAGTTATAAGCATTTTGAATCGAGTTCTCTTTGGATAAAAATGCTCCAAGTCGTCGATATTTAGGAGACGGGGCTAATTGCTCTAAACCATTACCAACAACTTTGGCGATCGCCTTTAAAAAGGCAACATTTTGTCTCTGATCTACCATCCTTGGTACTTGCTGAAATGTACCATAGCCACCAAATAATTCGTCACCGCCTAGCCCTGATAACACTACTTTCATGCCCTGTTGATGGGCAATTTGGGAAATGCAAAATGTATTAAATCCATCAATGGTGGGTTGATCGAGCGATCGCCAATATTCTGGCAACAGGTTTTGAGCAAGATTAGCCGTTAGTAAGTATTCAGTATGGGATGTGCCAAAGTGATTGGCGACCTGTTTTGAGATTGCCCCTTCATTCCATGCTTCTTCCTTAAATGCAAGGGAATAGGTGCGTAATTCATTACCTTGCATTTGTCGTGCAATGGCAACAAGTGCGGTTGAGTCGATTCCACCGCTCAAAAATATACCAATGGGAACATCGCTAATTAAATGATGCTTAACACTATCAAATAACGCTTCCCTTGTTGTAGCGATCGCTTCTAAGGAAAGTTTTGCTGCTGTCGGGGCATAGATTGGCTCTACAGGATGCTCTGTATAAAGTACCGATGGGAAATTAATTTCCCAGTATTTTTGATGGTGAATCTTGCCATCCCGCCATCGTAAACTGCTACCTGCTTCTAAACTTTTAACTCCATCAATAATTGTCCAAGGTTCTGACACTGAGCCATTAGTGAAATATGTATAAAGACCTACCGAGCTTAATTGTTTGGGGATGATACCAAGCGCCATGATCGACCGCAATTCCGACGCAAAAATTAAAGTTTTGCCCTGCGTCCAATAATAAAGAGGTTTAATCCCAAATGGATCACGCGCCATAAAACAGACTTTCTCGTGATCGTCCCAAATCGCAAAAGCAAACATTCCGCGCAAGAAATCTAGGCACCTTTCGCCATATTTGGCATAAAGCTTGAGAATTACCTCTGTATCTGTACTGGAAAAAAAAGTTTCCCCTTCATTTTTTAACTGTTCCCTTAATTCAAGAAAGTTATAGATTTCTCCATTAAAAGTAATCCAGTATCTCTGAACATCAATAGACATCGGTTGATGTCCATTAATGCTTAGATCGAGAATCGCTAGACGAGTGTGAATCAAGGCTATATTTCGCTGTGGCGATACATATACACCTTGATCATCTTGACCCCGATGTTGAAGGGAAGTTTGCAATAATTGGATATATTGCTCAGTCTCATTTGGCAGTGATGAAGTTAGGAAACCAGCAATTCCACACATGGTCTGTTCCCTAGCTCCAATCTGAGGAACAAACACACAATACTTCTATTTTCGGAAGGTGAACGCATCTAAAAAGCATACATTTGATGTTTGAAGGTTGAATTTAAAGGTTAGTTGAGAAAACTTGACAAATAATTAGATAGACTATGCTGAAAATGCTCAAATCCAAATTTGGCAATTACGGCTTGTCGTAATTTTTGCGGTTGGTAGATTAGAGGATTATCATGTTTGCCTAATAGGATTTTGTTAATTACTTCTACAAGTTCGTATAAGTTATCTGGATTAATTAGTGCCCCCATCTCTCCTTGACATAAAGCATCTACAGCCCCATCTAAGTTTCCTCCTAAGACAGCTTTACCACAGGCTAGAGCTTCTAAATAGACTATCCCAAATCCTTCTCTTTTGCTAGGCATAGCAAACAAATCGCATAGATTATAGTAAGCACATAAATCTTCATCGGGAATAAAGCCTGCGAGAGTGACATGGGTTTGGAGATTATTTTGTTGAATGATTTGAGTGAGCCGATCGCGATCGCTACCTTTGCCAACAATGATGTAATGGATATCAGGAATAGATCGCCGAATAATGGGTAGTACCTCAAGAATGCGATCATAGCCTTTGTATTTTTCTGAGGTGACAAGGCGAGAAACCGTGAGGATAATTTTTTGCTGAGCACTTAACCCATATTTTTGTAATAAATGTGTGGGCTTCTCTCTAATTTCCCAAGCATTTGCCTCAAAAGTATTATGTAAAACTCCCACTTTTTCAGGGGGTAACTCCTGTTGTTGGCAGAGGCGATCGCGCGTGAAGTTACTGACCGCCAGAATTAAGTCCGCAGTCTGTAGCGATTTTTTTAATAAAGGATTTTGAATATCCCATGCTTCAACCCCATGGGCGATCGCAATATATTTCGTACCAATTATTTTTTTGAGGATGAAAGCAATCGGTGCAAAATTTAGGTGGGTTATGATGATCAGGTTTGGCTTTTGGGCGATCGCTAAGTTGATGAGCTTCCAAGCAAAAAATAAAGTTCTAAAAGGTGATGGGATCGCTCCTGCTCCATAGATTTGCGTCCGCGACCAGTTGCTACGACTATCTTGGCTAAATTTTTGCTGTATTAATTCCTTTGAATCATTTTTGAGGAAGATGCTTAAATCAGACTCAGGATATAGAGATAGGAGCGCTTGCAATAAAAAACCTGAAAACACCTGAATCCCCCCCTTACTACAAAAAAGTTCAGGAATCCAGAGATGAATATGTTGAGATCTAGTCATATCCTCAGTACAAAAAAAGTAGGTGCTTAGCACCTACTTTTTATAAACTATGACATCCGACAAAACTGACCTGAATGTAATTTAATTTCCCCCAGATCTGGTATCCAAGCAGCCCACTGACCATCAAGATATTGACACATCAACAACGCTTCATCATAGCAACTAGATGCAGGAGGCTCTAACAATGTCACCCAAGTGGAAGGCAATGGTTGTAGGCATTGCATATATTTAGATTGCCTTGTGTTTTTCTGAGTAGCTTGATAATTACGTGGCTGCGTGGTGGATCTCATAGCGTTCTCTCTGCATTTTTGAAGTAGTTTTACTAAATTAGGTATTTAAATTGAGTTTTTAAATAGTTTTTGTTAAGAGCCAAATGGTTATTTAGCTTAGTTAATTATGTCATGAGAAAAGTATATACCTTGGTTTTAGTATTAAAAGATACAGAAATATTATTAAAAGTTAAAAATTGGGTAGTGCTAAATAGGTAAGGATGGGCGGCGCGAAGCGCCGCCCATCCTTACCTCAATAAATCCTTTCTTTTTTAGGACTACCAAAACTTGCAAATTTCTATGCATGATCACGGCTCATGGGAGAGTCACGCTAAATCAAGTCTTTTATTAATGCCAAAATACGGTTAAAATCTTGCCCTAGTTTGTGGATACTTGTTTGTGGAACTTGGTGAACTGAATGCGCGATCGCCTTTATTGGCAAATAAATTGGCAAACAACTTGGCAAGATATGACTCATAAACATTGTCCAAGCAATGGTGACCTCACTCCCAAATTGGCACAAAGGCTGAGCAAGGAACTGATGCGCCGATTTTTGCGATTAGCATTGCTAATTGTGGTGATCACCATTGGCTGCTGCTTCATGCTGGGGCAAGGGGAGCCAGTGCAAGCCCAGTCTGTTGATGAACTCAAGAATTATCAAAACTTTGTCGATCAACAGCGTCAAATCATTCAAAAGCAACAAGAACAAATCAATGCACTAACCAAGCCTGCGGAATCACGTCTTGCAGCCCTCAAAAAAAATGTCAGGGTTACGGAGGCACAGATCCAAGAGAATGAGAAAAAAATTCGTCAAGCTCGCAGTCAATTACAAGCTCTAAGTACTAAACTCCAAGAACTAGAATATGACCTCAATAAGAAGCGTGATGCAACTTCTGCGCGCTTACGCTATTTACAAAGGCAACAGTTGCAACGATGGTGGGTAACACTGCTCAGTAGTCGGGATCTCAATCAATTTGCTGATCGCCGTCGGCAGATTGAGCGCATTTATAATAGCGATCGCAAATTACTGGCAGACTTGACCCAAAAATCGGAACGGGTCGAAAAACAGCGTAACCAAGTTGTTGCTCAGAAAAATGAAATTGAGCTATTAACCCAAAAGCTAAAGTATCAAAAATCAAATATCGAAGCGGAAGCAGTTGCCCAGCAAAATACTATTGAGCGCCTTAAGAGCGATCGCAAAGCCCTTGAGCAAGCGGAAGATCGTCTCGCCGAAGATTCTCGCCGCCTGTCACAAATTATCATGGCAAAAGTCCAGCCCTATTCTGGCGTAATCTTACCTCCGGGTACAGGACAACTGATGTATCCCACGATTGGACCTGTTACTAGCAATTTTGGTTGGCGGACACACCCGATTTTGGGGACTGAACGCTTTCACGCTGGCATCGACTTTGGCGCAGACTATGGCAGCTTAATTTATGCCAGTGCTGAAGGTCGAGTGATTTATGCTGATTGGTACGGTGGCTATGGTAATGCGGTGATCATCGATCATGGCAATGGCATGACTACACTCTATGGACACTGTAGTGATCTATATGTCAAAGATGGTGATGTCGTCGCCAAAGGACAGCCGATCGCTGCCGTTGGCTCAACGGGCTTTTCCACGGGACCCCATTTACACTTTGAGTTACGTGCTAATGGTGAACCCATTGATCCTGCGGCTTATTTATAAAAACTTTGGTTAGTCCTAAAAAGGAAGGGATTCATTGAGGTAAGGATGAGCGGCGCGAAGCGCCGCCCATCCTTACCTATTTAGCACTACCAAACTTTGAACACACGCGCAGCGTGTGTTCAAAGCCTACTACCAAACATCTGGCAGAATGGCATCTTGAAAATCGGTGGTTTCAGTATTTGCGCCAGTGAAGTTAGTTTTACTGAGATTGGAGCCAGTAAACTCAGCACGATTTAGATCGGCACGACTTAAATCTGCTCCAATAAAATAAGCTTCACTGCAATTCGTACCCCGCATATCTGCCCCAATCAGATCGCAGCCGCAGAGATTAGCGCGATAGAGATTTGCCCCAATCAAATTAGCACGGCAAAGATTGGACTCACTGAGATCAATATCCACAAGGGTTGCACCAATCAAATCTGCACCCACCAAAGCTGCAACATTGAGATTGCTATGGGAGAGATCGGCTTCGCTCAGGTTAGCGCGACTAAAATCAGTTCCCGCAAGATTCGCTTCACGTAGCTCGGCACGACTAAGATTTGCCCCAATCAGAATTGCGCCAATCATGCTGACCCCATTCAAGCTGGACATATTCAGCTTCGCGGTTGATAAATCAGCGCGATCGAGGTTTGCTAGGCGGAGATTGGAACCGCGTAAATCAGCACCACTTAAGTTGGTATTACTGAGATTTGCTTCACTTAGGCAAATCATACTGAGATGTGATGAGCTAATATTTGCGCCACTGAGATCGACACCTCGGAGATTTGCCATACTCAAGTCAGAACCACGCAAATTGGCAGATGTGAGATTGACATCCCGTAACCTTGCCCCACGCAAATTCACCATACTGAGATCAATGCCAGATAGGTCAATACCCTCTAACTGAATTTCACTAAGATCAACACCACGAATATCAGGATGATTTTCTCGCCATCTGTTCCAGCTATTTACGCCTTGATCCAGCAGTTTTACAAATTCGTCGATCGCCACAGTTAATCGTTACTCGCAAAGTTAGTAAACTTTAATCTATTCAAGCATAGCTCTTATCGATATTTTGCAGTCGTTTTAGACAACCGAAAAAGCAAGAAATCTAAGTAGCTATATATTTTGTAAGGAGCGCTTTGCACCCCTTTCAAAATAGTTTAATACTTGCGTTCTTGAGGGGTAAAGCGATCGCGATCAATGTTTTGTAAGCTCATATCAACGGGGCGATCGCTAGTTTTGACCTGACCATTTTCTAAGTAACCCAGAGTATGTTTCAGGTAATTAGCATCATCGCGGCTAGGATAGTCTTCGCGGGAATGTGCGCCCCTGCTTTCCTTGCGCGATAAAGCACTGGACATAATAATTTCGCCGACGGTGAGCAAATTGCGTAATTCGATCGCCTGCATCAGTTCCATATTAAAAACCGTACTGCGATCATCAACTAGCAAATCATGGTCATAGCGATCACGTATAGTCTGGATTTTTTGTAAACCATCTTTTAGGCGTTGATCATCACGGAAGATGCCGCAATGCTCGGTCATCGTATCTTGCAATTGTTGGCGAATATCCGCAATGCGAGATGTACCTTGTTTGGCTAATATCTTTTTGAGCTTAGTATCGGCATCGATCAGGTAGGGGCGCGACACGAGCTTAGGCATGGGGCGATCGCTGACATATTCGCCCAATTTTTCACCTGCACGTTTACCGAAAACTACGCACTCCAACAGTGAATTTGCGCCCAAGCGATTTGCTCCATGTACGGACACACAAGCTGTTTCCCCTGCGGCAAAAAATCCCGTGATCGGCTGGCTATCTACGCCAAGTACTTGACAATTGACATTTGTAGGAATGCCCCCCATAGAGTAATGGGCAGTGGGGCGCACGGGCAAAGGATGATCAATACAGTCTACACCTGCTAGGCGCAAACCTTCCTCCCTTGCAAAGGGAATACGACTGAGGATCTTTTCTCTCCCTAGATGGCGAACATCGAGATATACATAACTACCACCATTAATACCTCGACCTTCCATAATTTCGCAGGCAATATTGCGTGATGTAATATCACGGGGCGATAGTTCCATCCGATTTTTGCTGATGGGATAATTTGCCATAAAGCGATCGCCTAAATCATTAATCAAATAGGCTCCCTCACCACGCACCGCTTCAGAAATCAGTACCCCCACAGGATATAACCCCGTTGGATGGAACTGCACAAATTCCATATCCTGCAAGGGCAAGCCAATATTTGCGGTCAAACATAAGCCATCACCCGTTGAAGCAAGATCATTAGAGGTTGTATTAAAAACGCGCCCATAGCCTCCTGTTGCCATTAATACTGCCTTAGCCCGAAACACTTCTATTTGTGAAGTTTCCAAACTATAGGCGACAACACCCTTGACTTCAGTTCCATTTGTGCCATCTTCATAAATTAAATCCATGACATACCATTCTTGGTAAATAGTGCCACCGAGTCGTCGGAGATTCATTACCAATTCGTGCAAAATCGCATGACCTGTTTTGTCTGCTGCATAGCAAGCGCGACTATAGGTATGTCCGCCAAAAGGTCTTTGGGCAATTTTCCCATCTTCGGCACGGGAAAAGAGCACTCCTAAATGTTCCAAATCAATAATTACTTCGGGAGCCGATTGGGTTAAAACCTGTACAGCATTCTGATCGGCGAGATAATCGGAACCCTTAATCGTATCGAAAGCATGGGTGAGCCAATCATCATTATCAACATTTTTGAGCGAGGCGGCGATCCCCCCTTGGGCAGCAACGGAATGCGATCGGATCGGATGCACTTTAGAAATCAAACCCACACTTAGATGAGGATAATTTTGGGCGACGGACAATGCTGCCCTAGAACCTGCTAATCCACCACCAATAATTAGTACATCGTGATCAATCATATAATTTTTAGAACATTCTAGAGAAAATACTGGAAAATATCTTTAACTGGATCTTGAATTGTTTCCTTAGCCACAGCTACCGCAATCTGCGCCGCCACAATCTAGACTGCCACAATCGCCACAACCACTGCAATCCATTCCCGATAAACAGTCAGCATTGCCACAGTTAAGATCAGGACAACTGAAGTCAGGACAATTCAAACTATCACAGTCCATCACACCCATACCATCGACACAGTTAGCGCAATCATTACAGTCATTATAATTGCCACAGTTATTTCCTCCGTCACTATTATTCACAGTTTGAGATCGCTTTTTAGAGTCCCATCGCGAACCACTTATTTTAGGTTTATCAGAATTTGGAGGTTCTTGAGGCTCGTCGGTAGGTTCAGTATCTCCTAAATCATCAGGTTCCCCAACTTCGCTCACCATCATATTTGGTACTAGCCGACTAGCATAATATTGCCGTCTTGATTGACATTTGGCTCGGCGCTCTTTTAAGACTTCATTGGCTTCACGGCATTCCTGAAAGCGACCTTTTGCATTAGCGATCGCTACTAAAATCCCATCTTCGGCAATCACGCGCTTAAAATATTGTGAGCAAGATTCGCAACCATATAGCACGCGATGGGCGCAAGAAAATCCTTTATGGGGTGAGATAAATCTTTGATAGCCAGCGATCGCAGTAACAGCGACAGTCCGCGTAGCAGTGTTAAAAATATTGGAAATTGGGAACTTAACAGGGATTCTTTTCTGCATTTGTCGCTACTGCTGGTCACTTAAAGCAACTCGGCTATGATACAAGAACCATGAGATTTCTTTCTTAACCTTAATATTTTTTCTTACTTCACTGGTGTTATAGCTGCCGTCACTTATGTTAGGACGAAAGCAAAAACCAAGAAGAGAAAGACGGCGCAATGCGCCGTCTTTCTCTTCTTGGTTTTTATGTCCTGATACGCTTGGCGACAGCTATATGAGGAAGTTTACAAGACCCTCACTCCTAGCCCCTCTCCCAAAAAGGGAGGGGGGAACAAGAAATTAGTCTCTCCCTTAATTGGAGAGTGGGCTAGGGGGTGAGGGCGATATTTGTTCCACTTAACATCAGTTATTTCACTCTAAGCCATAGAAATAAAGCACCCTTAGGGTGCTTTATTTCTATGGCTTAGACTTTGCTTCGATCGCTTCCAATCGACTCTTGAGAGATTGATTATCCTTACGCAATTGATCTAGTTCTTCGCGCAATTGCTTTAAGCCCGCATCCTTGCCGATCGCCTTTTGGACACGCTGAATTGCTTCATCGGCAACTCGCCGCACCCGACCATCGGGCGTAGAGTCGGAGAGTGATCGCAGCACACCAATTGCCCCCGCACTATCGATTTGTCCCAAAGCGCCCACTACTGCCATTTGGGTTAAAAAGAATGTCTCTTGGGAAATGACCTGCAACCGATTGAGGATTTTTTCCGTTTTGGGCTTAGTTTGCGACTTACCCATAGCACCAAGAGCACGAATCGAAGCTAGGCGCAGGGGCTGCGGTACATCAGGTTCCGTATATTTAAGGATGGTTTCTAGTGCCTCATCGGATTCCTTGACTTTGGCTAAACCTGCGATCGCGCCCGAACGGACTACTTCATTCCAGCCTGCACGTTCTTTGAGAACTGTCTGCAAGAGTTTGACCACCTTAGAGGGTTCGCGTTCATGGCTCAAAGCGGCGGCTAATTCGCCCGATAATCTGGCGGCAGTAGCTTCGACGGTATAGCTAGGATCTCCCTTTTTAATGAAGGGCTTAATCAAATCCAAACTCTTCTGCACCTTGTTTTGTGCTAAGCCACTCAGAACCGCATTTCTCACCTTCGCATTAGGATCTTCCAATCCCTTAGCCAAGGCTTCAAAGGCTTGATCGAGCTTAATGGAAGCAAGATTGTCGGCAATTTCTACACGCACACCCCAGAAGGGTTCATCAAGTAGAGCTTGACCAAGGGCTTTCACCGCTTCCAATCCGCCTTTTTTCGCCAAAGCTTCCGCCGCTTGGATACGGGCAAGGGGATCGGGGTCAGACTGCAAGCCTGCCTTCAGTTCGGCAACACCATATTCGAGGGTGACTTGTTTGAGATAGTGATTGCCTTGATCGAAGCTAATATACTTGGGCTTAGTCTTTAAGGGGAAATAGAAAGCCTGTTCTTTCTCAAATACGCGCACTTTGAAAACTTGTGACTCTGTAGCATCTTCAAAACCAAAGGCAATGGGAATCTTTAGGTCAAAGAGTTCATCCTGAGTTTGGGAAACTGTGACCTTCGCCAAGTTATTATCGCCATCCCAGCTATAGCCCACCTTGTATTCTGGATGTCCACCACGGAAGACATATTGATCAAAGAGGAAGAGAATATTGCGTCCTGTGGCTTCCTCGATCGCTCTTAATAAATCAATGGTCTCGACGGTTTTATGAGCGTTTGTCCGCACAAAATGATGAATCGCTTTCCAAAATAAATCATCGCCGAGTTCGGTTCGCAGCATATGGTATACACAGCCGCCCTTCTCGTAGATATGGCGATCGTATAGCTCGATCGCCTCGCGATAGACATGAGTTACCATCGGGCGACGATAGCGATCGCGATCTTCTGCCAAATAGTTTCTAGCTTCACCCAGACGATAATAGGCAGCTTCTTCGGCTCCATATTCATGGTCTGTCCAAAGCACCTCTGCATAGGTTGCTGCACCTTCTTTCACCCATGCGTGCGACCAATGCTTAATCACTACCAAGTCCCCAAACCATTGGTGTGCTAATTCATGGGCAACAAGGCTTTCACTAGAGCGATTATCCAGTGCAGCTCTTTGGTCTAAAACACAGCGATCGGTTAATAGGGTTGCTGAAGTATTTTCCATGCCACCGAAAATAAAGTCCGCTACACAAACCTGAGCATATTTCGGAAAGGCATAATCATAGCCATACTTCTCACTGAAGAATTCAATCATGCGTGGGGTTTTGCCCATCGTTAAGATTGCTTCATCAGCAGTGCGAGACTTGTCCACATAGTAGGTAACGGGCTTACCTTTCCATTGATCTTGAACTTCGACAAAATCACCGATCGCTAAAGTCATCAAATAACTAGGATGAACTTCCTTTTGATACCAGTGATAAATCTTCTCTTTTTTCTGTTCTTTAACTTCAATTAATTCCCCATTGGAAATTACGTTAAATTCCTTGGGTACGCGAATGCGAATTTCCGAAGTTGCTAATTGTCCGGGGTAATCAAAGCAAGGGAACCAATAGCGTGAGTCTTCATCTTCGCCCTGAGTCCAGACCTGTGTAGGTTTATCGGGTTGATGCTCCGTAGGTTGCACAAAGTAAATACCGCGCTGAGGTTGCACGGCGGCATAGGCGATCGCAATCTCAATGGGCACATTTGCCTTAGTGGGTTCATTGAGATAGATTTTTAGAAATTCGCCATCATAGTCAAACTTGCTCTTCACCTTGTCGGGATCGGGCTTAGCTTCGATTTGATCGGTAACTGCCACCGAGTCAATCCGCAAATTCACCGCATCTAAAGTCAAATCTGAGATACCATCGCGCACAGGGCGGAGGCGAATTTTAGTAGTCCCTGTAATTGTTTGCTCGGGAATATCAAGAACTAAATCGAGGGCAATATGCTCCACCTGTCCGGGGCGATCGGGGTTGTAATGGGGTTTTGCGCCCGGAAGTTGAAAAGATTTATGTTTTTTCGATTTGTCGCTTTCTCCATCCCAAAAGCCCAATTCTAAATAGCTGTCCCACGATTTGCGAGTCATAAATCTTTTTCTCTAAACATTGGCAGTGATTTCACCATAGTATATAGCAATCCTAAATGGTTTGTGGAAGCGCACCCCGAAGGGGTGCGCTTCCACAAACCCAAAAATCTACAAATGATTTAGGGCTGCTATAGCAATTTCAAAAAGCTAGAAAGATATTACTTACAACACTTTGTGCTGGAATGATGGATGACCATATCGCTCAAGTTTCCTAAATTAACGTCAGTTCGGGTTAAGCTGGCAAATTTTAAAAGACCAAAAGTAAAACCCTTGCTTAGCAAGGGTTTTACTTTTGGTCTTTGAGAGAGGGTTTGCGTCGCAAACCCTCTCTCAAAGACCATTTCAAATTATCCCGAACTCACGTTAAATTAATGCATCGTCCAATAGGTATCAAACTGCGGAGTTTTCTCTACTAGAGTAGAGACTAGTAAGGAACCGATTTTTTGTGAAGCGGCAAAGCCGCTTCACAAAAAATCAAAAGCAGAGTTACTATCATTGCGGGGCTTTCACTGCTTTGCAATTTTACTAATCAGTGCCAAGCCCCAAAAATCCTAAAATCTAGTTTTTAAACTGTGTCGCTATTTTTATCGAAACTATTACCACTTTTCTTTTATCCATTAGGACTATCCAGTCTATTAGTGGCGATCGCCCTCGGCATATTGGCATGGAAATCTCGCCAAACTCGCAACTCTAGTAACATCAATAGAGCAGCCTCGCTATTCCAAAGAAGTCGAATTGCTTCGATTTTGCTAGGGGTTGCTTTAGTTGTTTTACTTGGTAGCAGTAATGAAGTTATTTCTAAGCTGATGGTGCGATCGCTAGAGGGACAATATTTACCCAAAGGGGAATTGCCTAAATCGGAGGCGATAGTTGTTTTGGGTGGTGGCACGCGCCCACGTATTTCACCAAGACCTTGGTATGAGGTGAATGAGGCAGGCGATCGCATTTTATATGGATCGTGGCTCTATAAACAGGGTAAAGCCCCATTGTTAGTAGTCACTGGTGGTAGGGCTGATTGGTATGGCGAGGGTGGCAATCCTGAGTCGGAGGATATGGCAGCGATCGCAGAAATCATGGGTGTGCCCACCAGTGACATTATCCAAGAATCACAATCCTTTAATACCCGTGATAATGCTGTGAATACCAAGCACATCCTTGATCAAAGAGGCATTAATAAGGTCTTGCTTGTTACTTCGGCTCTACATATGCCGCGATCAATGGAAATTTTTCGCAAGGTTGGCTTAGAAGTTATTCCTGCCCCAACGGACTTTTTATCGGTAAATAATGAAAACAATAAGGGTTTAGCCATAGTTTTAGATTTATTACCTAGTGCTGAGGCTCTAAAAAATACAACTAATGCCATCAAAGAATATATTGGGCTATTCATTTATCAATTAGCAGGGTGGGCATAAATCCAAAAGTAGCCACGCTTTGTGCGGCTACTTTTGGATTTATGCAAATTCGGTTTCCTTAGGTACTTGTTTACATGATGGCTGTCTGATTAAATAAGCGCTAGTAATATTAAGAAATTTATAAATCTTTATGAGCAGGGGCAACGGAAAAAATAGCAGCAGCATGAACGTAATTTGGGTCGTGCTGGCATTGGCTGCCCTCGGTACTGGCATGGGCGCAGCGATCGCTTCACGGTTTGTCAACTATCGACATGCCTCCACCAGCGTAGAAACTCTCGATACAAACCTAGATAATTCCGTTGCCAAATCTAAAAATTCACCTTCATTCTGCCAATACAATGCGCTGGAATCGGTAACAGCTTCGCTATATCAGGTCAGAGCGATCAATGCGATCGCTAATGATCCATTACCGACTCTCTCAAATTTAAGCAATGTGATTAATGCAGATCTCGTTGCCAGTTTTAATCCTGCCCCATTTCCTCAAATTAGCGATCGCGCCCGTACCGCCAAAGTCCCGATCATCATGTATCACGATATTACCGCTGCTAAGGATGTGGAGTGGGATGTCACCCCAGAGGATCTCGAAAAGCATTTCCAAGCGCTTCAAGATGGTGGATATACACCAATTACGATGGATCGCCTCGTTAACCATTTGCGAACTGGTTCTCAATTACCAGAGAAGCCAGTATTACTTACCTTTGACGATAACTATATTGGTCAATATAAGTACGCTTTCCCCTTGCTCAAAAAATATAACTATCCTGCGGTATGGTCAGTACATACCCGTTTTGTCGGCACGGCTGGTCAAAAGCCCAAGGCAACATGGGAGCAACTACGGGAAATGCAAAAAAGTGGTTTGATTACCATTGCTTCCCATACTGTGAATCATCTTAATATGAAGAACCTCAGTAATGCGGAATTGGAGCGTGAGGTAGTAGAGTCGAAGAAAACTCTGGAAAGAGAATTAGGAATTACCATCGATTACTTTACCTATCCTGAAGGTGACTTTACGGAACGCGCTAAGGATAAGGTCAAGGATGCAGGTTACAAGGCGGCGTTGTCAATGAGTCTTGATCCCCGTCAAGAGCGCTCCGCTAATGAATCTGATGATTTGCTGACGATTATGCGTTTTGGACAGTCGCGCTTTAGCGATGCGATCGAGCAAGCTTCAAGCGGAACTTCCACAAGTCAAGTTTCATTTTTGCCCAATGTCAGCAATGGTTCGATTAACTTCACTACACCCGTTGAGAAGAAGAAGGTGACAGTTGATGGCTTATCGCTCACTTTAGTATATGGTGGTCGTGCCGTCACAGCCCATGCCGATAAACGCGCTCAGGTAGCCGAAATTTTAGCCATGACTCCCAATGCGATCGCAGCCGTTGACGGTGGCTTTTTCTCACTCGAACGCATTGATGGCAATACAATGATTGGACCTGTGATGAGTCAATTCTCTAGCAATGCAGGAGTTTTCAATGTTGGCAATAAAGGTGAAAACCCACTCCTCAACGGTCGTCCTCTAGTGTTGATTAGCCCCACTACAATTAAATTTATTCCCTTTAATGCTGCCAAGCATAATTCCTTAGAAGCAGTCAAGGCGGAGTTACCTGATGTCACTGATGCCTTTGTTGCCGCAGGTTGGCTCGTTCGTGATGGCAAACCTCAATCCGCCGAGTCCTTTGGAAAGCTCTATGGTTTTGATGCTAGTCGCGATCGCGCCTTCTGGGGAATTGATCGCTCTGGTAGACCCGTAATCGGTGTAACGATGGAAATGATTGATTCCGTTGGTTTAGGTAAAATCTTAGCGAAGGCGGGATTGCAAGATGTCGTCATGCTTGATTCGGGAGCTAGTGCAGCCCTTGCCTATCGTGGTAAATCAGTGATGGCGTATGAGCCTCGTCCTGTTCCGCACATTGTTGCACTCTTACCTCCCGATCCCGCCCCTGTGGAAACTGCCGAGAAGCCAAATTGTCCAGTTAGTTTAAATCGTTTCTAGAAGTTCATAGGCTCTTTTTGCTGTAACATAAGTGCATATTAAAACCGAAAAGATTTTTCCGTCCGCTGCGCGGCGGGCGGAAAAATCTTTTCGGTTTTAAGTTTATTTATGCCTAGCTAATTATAAACTTGGCACATCTGTCAGAAAAATTTTGATAATATAATGCAGGGAATATAATTTAGGAATTATGGAAAAAGTCTAAAGAGTAAATCTAAATGCCACATATCTCTGAAAACATTGTTTTTGGAGGTTGGTTTTGCAATTTACCCCCACAATTTTCCACTAAAACTTAGGGCTTGGGCATCTAAATGTCATAACCTTGTAATTGTTTGGCTTAAAAAATTTGATCCCTTGATTTGGCAAGTTTCTATTTTTTCAGCAATCCCTAATTAAAACTTGGCAACTCTCAATATAGCAAGTTACTTATTCCTGTTTCTGTTTTTGATTGCTCGTAGTTGCTGTATGGAAGATTTAGCAGAGAGTAAGTTATCATCACAAAAAAGTCGTAAACTTAATTGGGAACGACTGATTGCGATGATTTCCTTACGGATACAGCAATCCTTAGATATATCAGAGATTTGCCAAAAAACTATAGATGAAGTCTATCAACTGCTGAAATGCGATCGCGTCCTGCTGTATCAGTTTGAGATAGGTGGTCACGGACAGGTTTTAGTAGAAGCAGTTTCATCACCGCAATGGACTTTACAAAATCGGGTGTTACACCATATCTGTTCTGAGGAATCTGGGCTGAAACCTTTTCCAGAAAGCCAATTTAGGGCGATCGCAGATACGACTAAAGCAGTCAACCTGAGCCCTTACTACATCAAGTTTCTGAAAAAATTTCAGATTAAGGCAGATTTGGTGATTCCGATATTAAATAAGTCCCAACTTTGGGGATTACTAATTGCTCATAGTTGTACCAGTCCCCGTAAATGGTTACCCAAAGAAATTAAGGGCTTAGAGCAAATTGCTGTCCATCTGGGTATTGCAATCTATCAAGCAAAACTAATAGAGCAATTGCAATTAACAAAAGTAAATCTGGAAGCCCAAGTCGAGAGCAGCATCTCTGAATTAAAACAGGCAAATCAGCAACTTTTAGAAAGTGACGCAACTCATAGAGCATTAATTAGCGCAGTTCCTGACTTTCTAGTGCGAATGCGCCGCGATGGACTGCAAAGAGAAGTGCTTAATCATGGAGCAATCCACTGTCTCTATGCATCTAACGGGATTAACGGCAATTATGTGACCGATATTATGCCCTTAGCGATCGCTCAAGAACGGATGCGTTTGGCAGAAATAGCAATTTCCACAGGGCAGTTGCAAAAACAAGAGTATGAATTTATCGATCAAGGTAAAACCTATTATGAAGAAGCGCGCATTTCGCCTCTCAATGACGAAGAGGTTTTGGTGGCAGTATCGGACATTACCGATCGCAAACTCACAGAAATCGCTTTAAGACAAAGCGAAAATCGCTTTTTAGAAATTTCTGAATCCTCACCTAGTGTTATTTATATTCATGTTAAACGGAGCGATGGTTCGATTTATTTTGAACATATTAGTCGGGCGATCGAAGATATTATGGGCATATCAGTCGAGCAAATCCTCGAGAATGCCCTAACTCTGCTCAATCGTATCCATCCAGATGATCTTGCTGGCTATGCAGCCGCCGTACAACTTAGCCAAGAAACCTTACAACCATTTCAGCATGAGTGGCGGATGATTGCCGCATCAGGAGAAATCAAATGGTTGAAAGGCAACTCGAATCCAAAACTGCGTCCCAATGGAGAGATTGCTTGGCATGGAGTAGTGACCGATATTGGAGTTCGCAAACAAGCAGAATTAGCTCTCCAGCAGATCGAAGCTCAACAACACGCAATCCTTGAAGCTATCCCAGATTTAATGTTACGAGTCCGCCGCGATGGCTACTGCCTAGATTTCATTTCTCCTCATCGAACCACAAAAGATCAATTTGTCCCAATTAAACAGCACTTATCGGAACTATTGCCCCCTGATCTCCTGCAATGCCAAATGCAAACAATTGAGCAGGCGATCGCTACCAATGAATTGCAAGTATACAATCATCAACTGCTGAAGTTTGGCAACCTTGCCTACGAAGAAGTCAGTGTTACCCGCATTGATGACGATGAAGCACTAGTAATTGTTCGAGATATCACCGAACGCAAACAAGCTGAAATTGCATTAAGGAAAAGCGAACGCAAGCTAAGGGATGCTTATGAAGAGCAGAATGCTCTGGTATCTGCCATAACTGATGTGGTGTTAATTCGTAATAACGAAGGAAAATTTCTCAAGATTATTCCTACTAATCATCAAAAGTTGCTAGGCACTCCAGAAGAAGTACTAAGTAGGTCAATCTATGAGGAACTTCCTCAGCTAGCAGCTGATGCTATTACGATGGCAATTAGGGAGTCTTTAGCCACACAGACAATCGTCAGTTGTGACTACAGTTTAGAAATTAATGGTCAAGAAATTTGGTTTGAAGCTAATATCTCCCCTATAGACGATGATAAAGTAATTCAGCTTTCTCGAGATATTACTGAACGTAAATTAGCTGAGTTAGCTTTACAACGTAGTGAAGAAGGTTATCGACATCTAATTGAAAATCTTCATGCAGGCTTCATTGTCCATTCAAACGATACAAGTATCCTTTTTTGTAATTCCAAGGCCTGTGATCTATTGGGACTAACCCTAGATCAAATGATGGGGAAAACAGCGATCGATCCTGCTTGGCATTTTTGCCGTGAAGATGGAACTGTCATGCCATTGGCTGAATACCCAGTCAATCAAGTCCTTAATACTGGGCTACCGCTGATAAATTATGTCTTACGAATCAATCGTAGCGATCGCACCAAAGTTTGGGTCTTAGTTAATGCATTTCCAGAATTTGATAGCAACCAAAGACTCCAGCAAGTAGCCATCACATTTATTGATATTAGCGATCGTAAACAAGCAGAAGCAGAACTAGAAAAGGTCTCGGAACGACTGGCTTTATCTCTTAAATCTGGGGCGATTGGCTGTTGGGATTGGGATATTAACCAAAATATAGTCATTTGGGATGACCGAATGTATGAACTATATGGAGTTAAGAAACAATCTGATTCTATTGCCTATGATGTATGGGCAAATGGATTACATCCTGATGATCGCACCTATATTGAAAAAATTACCCAACAAGCAGTTCTCGGACAAACAGAATATGATGTGGAGTTTCGAGTTGTTCATCCTGACGATCGCAGCATTCACTTCATTAAAGCCTATGGAGTCGTAGTCCGAGACGCTCAAGGTAATCCCCAGAGCATGATTGGGATCAATTTTGATATTACCGATCGCAAACAATCAGAATTAGCACTGCAACAAAGTGAGTCTAGGTTTCAGAAAATTGCCTTGTCCTCACCAGCAGTTATCTATATTCTTATCCGACGTTTAGATGGGTCAATCAGTTTTGAGTATGTAAGTTCGGCTTTTGAAGATATTTTTGAAGTTAAAATCGAGCAGATACTACAAGATTTCAACATCTATTCAAATATGATTCATCCTGATGATCGCGCAGGTTATCGGGATGCGGTCACATACAGTGTTGAGCATCTAACTCCTTTTGAGTATACGTGGCGAATTATCACACCAATAAAAAAATTGAAATGGATACAAGCTAGATCTCGTCCTGAATGTCGGGAAGATGGCACTATGGCTTGGCATGGGGTGCTATTAGACATAACCGATCAAATGGAGGGAGAACGACGACTAGCTCAAATTGCCTATCATGTCCCTGGGATGATTTATCAATATCGATTACGTCCCAATGGTTCTTCCCATTTTCCCTACGCTAGTGATGGTATTCGTGATATTTATCAGGTTAGCCCAGATCAAGTAAAGGTAGATGCGTCGCCAGCATTTTTAGCCATACATCCCGATGATGTAGAACGCATTACTAAGTCTATTGTAGAATCTGCTGCTAACCTTACGCCTTGGTATTGTGAATATCGAGTTTGCCATGATGACCATATAATCTGGGTTCTTGGTCATGCCACACCACAGAAAGAACTAGACGGCAGTATCATTTGGCATGGTTATATTAGTGATATTAGCGATCGCAAACAGACTGAAATAGAGTTAGCAAAAGCCAAAGAAGTAGCTGAAACTGCCACGAAATCGAAGAGCCAGTTCCTCGCGAACATGAGTCACGAAATTCGGACACCTATGAATGGAGTCTTAGGGATGGCTGAAGTGCTCGCAGGTACGAATCTCACTGAAGAGCAACAAGATATTTTGAAAACAATTAGAGACAGCGGTGAGGTTCTTTTAGTTGTGATTAATGACATTCTTGATTTCTCGAAAATAGAATCAGGAATGTTAAAACTAGAAGAAAGATCTTTTATTTTAAAAGATTTACTTGCTTCTATCTGTAGTCTTCTGAATAAGCAGGCTTTAGCCAAAAATATTGTTCTGCAATATGCAATTGAGTCTGATGTCCCGGAGCATTTTATCGGTGATAGTGCTCGACTAAGACAAATATTCTTAAATCTAGTTGGCAATGCAATTAAATTTACAACAAGTGGCAATATTCATATTGCCATCGCGAAAAATGGAGAACTGCAAAATGGAAAAATAGAATTAACTGTCTCCGTGAAAGATAACGGTATTGGGATCGCACGCGATCGCATCGATCAACTTTTTCAACCTTTTACGCAAGCTGACAATTCCATTTCACGCAAATATGGTGGTACTGGTTTAGGTTTAGCAATTAGCAGAAGCTTGGTGAATTTAATGGGTGGCACGATTTGGGTAGACAGCCTTGGCAAAGTTGGAGGCATACCTCCTGAAAATTGGACTTCAGAACCAAAAACATCAACCACACAAGGCTCAAGCTTCTATTTTACGCTTGTTTTGCAAGTGGTTGTTGAAACTAAAGTTACTCCCCAAGCAACTGAAAAGGATTCTGATAAAGATGTAAATACTCACCAAGCCCCGATAAAAATCCTACTAGCAGAAGATAATTTATTTAACCAAAAAGTAGCCGTAATGATGCTCAAAAGACTTGGTTATATTGTGGATATCGCTAATAATGGGCTAGAAGTCTTAACCATGTTGGAACAACAATCTTATGATCTAATTTTAATGGATATGCAGATGCCAGAAATGGATGGGGTGACAGCTGTAAAAATTATTCGCCAATCTAACAAACCTCAGCCTTGGATTATTGCTTTAACCGCTAATGCTTTGGAAGAAGATCGCCAAATTTGCTTTGATATAGGGATGAATGATTTTATTGCTAAACCAATCTCCATAAAACAATTGAATCGGATCTTTTCAGCATATAGACAAAGCCATAACTAACTATAAGAAATCGCTATAAGAAAGAGGCGCAAAGCGCCTCTTTCTTAAGGATTAAGAATGGCAACCGTAGTTTGTAATAAGGCGATCACCTGATTCCCAGAAATATGAGCAACTGGCAAACTATCAACTCCCATAGCAACGCAAAGTAAGGCTAAATAGAGAATCGAATATTTGAATACTGAGCGAGCGACAGTGCGATCGCTAGGCTCTTTTAGTAACTGCGTTGCTTTGTAAATAAAGGCTACACCGAGTCCAACGGCTGACACTGCATAAACTAGTCCCATCACATTGCAAGGAAAAACTAACAATAGAGATACAGGAATAATTAACAGCGTATAGAGCAAAATCTGCTGAGATGTTACCTCTGCGCCCTTGACTACAGGCAACATCGGTACACCGACTTTGGCATATTCATCGCGAATCATTAATGCCAAAGCCCAGAAATGTGGTGGAGTCCATACAAAAATAATTGCAAATAAGACCCACGCCGCCCAACTTAATTCTCCTGTGACAGCCGCCCAACCGACTAGTGGTGGAATTGCGCCTGCGGCTCCACCGATAACGATATTTTGAGTACTAGATCGCTTTAGCCAAATCGTATAAACACCGACGTAGGTAGCAATTCCCGACATGGCGAGACAGGCGGCTAAGAGGTTGGCATAGACTGCTAGCAAAGTAAAAGAAATTGCGGCAAGGGCGATCGCAAAAATCAACGCATTAAGTGGCTGAATCCTGCCCGATGGGATAGGTCGCCAACTGGTGCGCTCCATTTTGGCATCAATATCGCGATCGTATAGACAGTTGATCGCGTTTGCCGCAGCCGCAGCGATCGCTCCTCCCAAAACCGTAATAAACATCAAAAACACATCAACTTGCCCCTCCGATGCAATCCACATTGCCCCTGCGGTGGTAATGAGCAACAGCACGATAATCCGTGGTTTTGTTAATTCGGTGTAATCTTGGATCACCTCTCGCCAATTACGATTCATCGATGGATTGGCGGGTGCAAACATATTTTCTTTGGAAATAGTTAACTCTTGAATAGCTGTTTCTTGCATTGCGCTTAACTCCTAAAATATTTCGCAGTTATGACAGTTAGCGAATCGCAGGTTGCGCTTGATTCTGTTCTGTTTGAGATAGGCTAGTAGCCTTTTTGGTGAGTCTAAAGGCTAACACAGCAAAACAAACAAGGGTTCCTAGTAATGCTGAACCTGTAGCTTGGTGGGCAATAGTGAGTGGTTCAACTTGCAGATGTAGTTTATAGGTGGCATAGCCGATCGCTACTTGGGCAATTACTAGTAAGCCAGCTAATGAACCGACAAATCGTAGTACGGGAGCGATCGCTTTAGTTAGCAGGACTGTCACCACCAACGCAACACTAGCAAGGGTTGCAGGAATTACGCCAATTAAATGTGCATTCAAAACAATACACATATCCTGTGTCGCAAAACATTGGTGGAGCGCCCATTGCGACGCAACTAAAGCACCAAGAATACTTTGTAAATAAATCAAAGCTGCTGCTGTTAGACCTAACCAAGCGATTTTGGGAGAAGTACCATTCTGCTCAGAAATTGTTTGGTTAGTTAGCGCGGCAAAGATCGCCAATAAGCTAGAGAAAAATAACAACCCTGTTCCCAAATGGGCTGTAACGATATCAAATCTGAGTAATTGGGTTACTGTCAATCCACCCAAAATTCCTTGAAAAACCACAAGAGATAATGATCCCGAAGTTGCCCAAGGTATCCATTTTGGTAAGGATTTCCGAAAATACCAGCTTGCCCCAAATAACACAATCGTGGCAAATCCTACAGTGGAGGCAACGAGACGATGGAACCATTCTAAAAACACTTGGAGATTCATCTGCTCCGCAGGCAACACCGATCCATAACACAGGGGCCAGTCTGGACAAGCCAAACCTGCATTCATCACACGAGTAGCACTACCGATCGCCATCACCATCCAAGTAGCGATCGCAATTCCCAGCGCCATGCGACGGATGAGGACAACTGGCTCTATAAATCGGCTTTTAGCTTGAGGATTGCTATTAGCAAAGGTTTCAGATGCTTGTGCTGGTTTGGAAGAAGTTAAAGAGTCAGTCATGCAAGTTCAATAAGTTCAGGATTTCTTCGTGAATCTCTATAAAACTCAACAGAAGTATAAATGAGAGTTACGACTCATCTTAAGATCAGTTCCAGATTTGGTAGGGGGATTTAACAATTTCTTCGCGTTAGGTATTTACACTGATGCAACAAGAGCATCGCTTAGCGATGCTCTTGTTCTACAAAGTTGGTGACGCTTTGCGCCATCAATCTTTATAGGGTTGAGCGATCGCGCAGATTATCTAGCCGATCTCTACGGTTTTCCAAGTGATTTTGCATACGGTCTTTCATGCCTTCTCTCATGCGATCGCGATTTTTTTGTCTGATCTCCCTGAGCTGTGATCGCTGTTGTGGCGTGAGGATGTCACGCATAGCTAGCATTCGTTCAAAGTGTTTATTTTGTAATTCCTGTTTCAAATCCATTACTTGTGTATGCTTTGCTCGAATTACATCATTACTTTCTGTGCCAGCTAATAAATCTTGCAATTCTTTATTTACTTGACGTAACTTTTGTCCCAGTTCACGCATTTGCGTTTGATCGCGATCGCGAACTGCCTTAAGTTTTTGTAATTGTTCAGGAGTGAGATTTAGCTGTTTGAGAACTTTTCCTGAAGGCATATCGGGGCTATTGGCAGCAAATTTATCGACTGAGTCGGGCAACTCGGCAAAATTATTGGGGCTTCTTAACTGGTTCTGGGTTTCGACTGACTGAGGTTTCGGAGGCTGAGATTGCAAACTCGCATTACTAGAGACAATCACGCCACTAGTGATTGCGGCTGTAGCCGCGATCGCGCAATATTGAAAGAGCTTTGACTTAAACATATATTTCTCGTGTTATTAATTTTTACTATTGACAGAACTTTCTAGTGATCTGCGGCAGATGACTTAGCCATGATCTACTCGTATTCAAGAGGAGATAACTCCATCAAAAGCTGGGTATCCGTTGTCGTTGTTGTGCTTGATGTCTTAGCAACACTAACATCCGTAGCATCCCAGCTATTAATTAATGACTGTTCGATCGCTGATTGATCCGCTTCACTGATGGAACTGGTAGCAATTTGGAACTGAGAGCGATTATTTGCTAAGTTGAACCCAATACCAGTGGCGAGTGCCACAGGGATCACCAAAGCCCAAGGTAACCAGCGTTTAAGACTTCTATTTTTTGATTTCTGGGGATATTTGCTAATCTCAGCAAATAGTTGCTGCTCAAAGTTGGGGGCAGCAGGTGGAGCGATCGGCTTATTTTGCTTGAGAAAATTTACTAGAGCCATATCATTTTCATCACGAGGATCTCCATCAAAGTTTTCTTGAGACTGTGGAAAATTAGGATTTTTCATAGTTCGACTCCTTGCGCTTCTAAAAACTTTCTGATGGCACTGCGGGCATGGAATAATCGCGATTTCACCGTGCCGACAGGAATAGACAATATTTCCGCGATATCTTTTTGGGGTAACTCTTCGAGATCATGCAGCACCAATACCACCCGATGATCTTCGCTGAGCTTGGCTAAACCACGCTGCATGATGTCTTGATAATGCATTTGGTTTAACCCTGCTTGCTGATAGCCATCACGGGCGATCGCATCATCCGATAAATTTTCGAGTTGCTCATCTTCGACGGAGATATTGCGCGATCGCATTTTTGCTAGTGCTTTGCGGCGATCGCTTGCCACATTAAAAGCAATCCGATAGAGCCATGTCGAGAATTGGGAAGATTGCCGAAATTTACCTAATCCTTTCCAAGCTCTGAGGAAAACATCCTGCACCAGATCATCTAAACCATCGGAGCCACATAGCTGAAATAGTGTTGACCTCACCTTGTGATGGTGGCGTTGATACAGCTTTTTAAAGCTATGGGCATCACCATGCAAGCTCGCTTGCACCAGATGGAGATCGGGATCAGTGGGATTAGGAGTTTCGATATTTGTAGTTATGGTTTTGAACATCGACTATCAACATCCATTCTCAGCTTATTGCGGTTTTTATTTTGTTTACGGCAAAATAAAACCGCAAACTCTTACTGTGATTGTTTTATCGCCATTACCAAAATTAACCTTGTGAGCATCTATACTTATTGAGGCAATATCGATGGCTATCAACTTATAAGTTTTGACCGCCATCACTGCAAAAAGGTTCACCCCAAAAAGGGTTACAAAAACTCATATGTCCGTTGTTAGTTCTGTATTAATTCCTATCATTAAATTGTGGCTGCGATCGCAGGTCGAACATATCGATACTCTCGAAATTGTGATCGCAGGCAAAAGTCGTCAAATTTTAAGCGGTGATATTCCTAAAGCAAATGTGATTGGAGCGGGGGCAAAATATCAAGGCTTAGCAGTAACTAATATCGATCTATGTGCAGAAGCAATTCATCTCAATATTGCTCAAATCCTTAAGGGCGAAGCTTTACGACTGCTCGATCCCATTCGCGTAACGATGGATGTCGAGCTATCTCCCGAAGATCTCCAAAGCTGTCTTAAGTCACCTATTTTTCTTGATGCGATCGCTCCTGATGTACCACCGACAGCCACAACTGATGATGAAATTCGCGCTTTACTAGAGCATCTACTCCATAAACTCGGCGATGAATTTACATTGCATGAACTAGCGATCGCCGATGGTGGCGCAAAATGCCGTGGTGAATTTGCGATCGCTGCCACCTAAATAAAATGGCGCACATGCAGGTTGTTTCATAGTTCTCTCTTTAACTCACTTATAGTTGTTTTAAATAATTTGCAGAGGGGCTTCGACTCCGCTCAGCCATCGGTATAAGCTAGCTGAGCGAAGTCGAAGCTGTAGTTCTTATTTGAATTATCTATAAACCCAAAAAACTGCGGCGCACGCACAGCGTGCACCGCAGCTTTTTGGGATTGTATATTTAATTGCGCTTCGCTACTTATGAATGCAAACAAAGCACATACATAGCAATATTTAAGAGATAGGATAAAGCAAAACCCAAATAAGTGAAGGTGGCACGAAGTGCCACCTTCACTTATTTGGGTTTTATGTCCTAAGCAACCCTTACATTGCTATAGCATTGCTAGATCAGTTGTAGATTTTTGGGTTTGTGGAAGCGCACCCCAAAGGGGTGCGCTTCCACAAACCATTTAGGATTGCTATAGGATTTAAAAGTAGAAAAAGTAGATAGAATTGTTGGCAATCCAAAAGTTAATCTCCTTAAACTTTTGTCAATTTATATAAATGCTCTCTAAACTTTCTATTTTTCAAAAATTGCCAAAGCTTCTCTTAATAGTCATAGCCAACCTAGCTTGCTTAGCGATCGCCATCCAACCTGTATGGGCGCAATTTGGAGCAGTACCAATGCGGGTAAAAGTTTTTGATGGCGATAATATTACCCTTGTGGATCGGGGCATCAAAAATAAAATCCATCTCGCCTGTATCGATGCGCCTGAGTTACTACAATCCGAAGGGGAACATGCCCGCAAGGTATTGCAAAATATTCTTGCTGATGAAGAAATCTATGTGAGGGTCTTCAAAAAGGATAAATTTGGGCGCTACTACGGTGAAGTGATTGCAGGCGGACAAAATGCTAATAAATTAATGCTGTCTCTCGGACTTGCCCATTACGATCCCCTGCAAGAAAAGGATTGCCAAGGCTATGCAGAACTTGAAACTAAAGCACAAAGCGATCGCGTTGGTATTTGGGCAAATGGTACAGATATTATGACACCCAGCCAATTTCGGCGTGAAAATAAACTATTAGGCGTTGGCTACTAAACAAAAAAGCTGTGCATTGCACAGCTTTTTTGTTTTTATTATTAAGGGATTGTGCAATGCACAATCCCTTTTTTTATAAAATTAGACATCGCGACGACGGAAACGACCACGACGCTTAGCATTTTCGGCTTTACGCTTACGTTTTTCGCCTGCTGTTTCATGATACTGACAGCGACGAATATCTGCTAGTAAGCCAGCTTTTTGGATTTTTTTCTTAAATCGGCGTAGTGCCGACTCAATCCCTTCATTTTCACCAACGATTATTTGAGTCATGCTTATTTTGGGAGCAAAGTATTGTTCTTATTATGCTTTAGTTTGGCGCATTTTAATTTAGGCGGCGATCATCTAGGTTAGCAAATCTAAGCCCATGTTGTAAAGTTTATTTTTATGTAGCGGCGATCGCCTACTTACATCTAGAGAAAACCCAAAAGATTAGAGTCGGCACTTTGTGCCGACTCTAATCTTTTGGGTTTCTCAAAAAAGATTGCTCTCACACGAGCATTTTCAGTCAAGATATTTAGTTGCTAAGGTTATCCAGCAAAAGGTTTTTCAAGAAACATGAGTCCCCATCCTTCTACAGAAGTTTACGATGCGATCGTAGTTGGCTCTGGAGCCAATGGCGGCGTGGCTGCCAAGGAATTAAGCGAACGTGGTTTAAAAGTCCTTGTCTTAGAAGCAGGTCGGACTCCCGCAGCAAATGATCTCGGCAATCAGGCAAGGGATATGGCAAAGCGCGTATATAACCTTGCGATCGCTAAGCGTCAGTCCTATCAGTCGATGCACCCCGGATATTGGAAGGCAAATCCTGACCTGTTTATTGATGAAAAAGACAATCCCTATACTACGCCACCCGATCAGCCATTTTATTGGATTCGGGGTCGTCAGGTGGGTGGCAAGAGCTTAACTTGGGGCGGGATTACTTTACGCTTATCCGATTATGAATTTAAGGCGGCTAGCCGTGATGGGCATGAGCAGGACTGGCCGATCGCCTATAACGATCTCGCACCTTACTACAGCAAATTAGAAAAATTCTTTCAGGTGCGGGGCAGCCAAGAAGGTTTAGCACAACTGCCCGATGGTGATTATCAGCCGACTTTGCCGCTAACTCCTGCGGAGGAACATCTCAAGCAAATAGTCGAAAGTACATGGTCAGATCGGCGGCTGATCCCTTCACGGGGTTTTGGATTGCATCGACGCACACCTGAACAGCCTTGGCCCGCCTATTCCAGTTTGGGTTCTTCGCTGAAGGCGGCGATCGCTACAGGAAATGTAACTTTGCGATCGGATGCGATGGTCAGCCATGTGATTTTTGATCCTGATACCCGTAAGGCGCGGGGTGTGGGCTATATCGATCGCAATACCAATCAAGCCTATGAAGCCTTTGGGCGGACAGTAGTTCTCTGCGCTTCGACGATTGAATCGGTGCGGATTCTATTGCACTCTACCGAGAAATATCAAACTGCGGGCTTAACCAATCCTTCGGGAATGCTTGGTAGATTTTTGATGGATCATGTGTCCACCTCAACTTTCTTTTTCTTACCTCAGATCAAGCAAACGAAAACCTTTGATCTTTCAGGCTGTGACAGCTTTTTCATCCCCTGCTTCTGCAATTTAGAGTCGCAACAGGAGAATTTTTTACGCGGCTATGGCATTTGGGGCGGCGTACAGCGATTTGATTTACCCCATATTTTGCGAAAAGTTGGCGATGGCTCGATAGGTTTCTTAATTGCTCACGGTGAGGTTTTGCCTCGTTATGACAATCGCGTGCAATTGAGTCAGGATGTCGTGGATGCATGGGGTCTGCCTGTGCCGCACATTGAATGTGCATGGTCAGAGAATGAACATCTGATGCTCGATCATATGCACCGACAGATTGATGAAATCATCAAACTCGCAGGGGGCAAGAATATGCAATTGACAGAGATGTTCCATGTACCTGTGTTTTCAGAATTTGTCAGTCGCATGGAGGAAACCATGTCATATTCTGCTCCCCCTGGTTATTACATCCATGAAGTCGGTGGCGCGAGGATGGGCAACTCCCCCGATCATTCGGTTGTCAATGCCCATAACCAAATCTGGGAAGCAACCAATCTCTTTGTTACCGATGGGGCTTGCTGGACCTCCTCTGGTTGGCAAAGTCCGACTTTAACGGAGATGGCGATTACGGCGAGAGCTAGTGAGTTTATTGCCGAAGAAATGCGAAAAGGCAATTTGTAATTCAAGAGCCTTGCAAAGCAAGGCTCTTGAATTACAGGACAAAGGTAGCTTTCAACATGCCTTCATCGGGATCGGGTTGGAGTTTAAATCCTAATCGGCGACAAATGCTTTGCATGGGGTCATTGCTATTGAGGATATAGCCAACGATCGCTTCTAGATTTTGTTCCTTACCAATTTCTAAAATGCGGCGTAGTAGCTCAGTGCCTAACCCTTGATGATGGTAGCGATCGCTAACAATGAGTGCGAATTCGGCTTCATTAGTGCCATGTAACTTGCTCAACCTCGCGACACCCAAAATCTCATGCTCAGAGGTTTCAGGATTTTTGTAATCGGCGGCTAAAACCATTTCGCGATCGTAATCAATAAAACAGATACGGGTCAAACGTTCATGGGCGATCCGCTTTGTCAATTTCACTGTATGGGCATAACGCAAATAGACGCTTTCTTCTGAGAGATTCTGATGGAACCGCACCATTAATGGCTCATCTTCAGGACGAATGGGACGAATGGTAACGCGATCGCCTTTACGCGATTGCCAACATTGCACATATTTTGTCGGATAGGGCGTAATCGCAGGGATCGGACGTTGAGCGATGTCTTCATGCGTATGTAATACGACTCTGGCATCAAGGGCAATCATGCCATCAGCCGAAACGAGCAAAGGATTAATATCGATTTCGCGAATTTGGGGTTGCTCAACTACTAGCTGACTGAAGTTCACCAGTAATTGCTCAAGCTTTGCCATATCGATCGCTTTTCGACCTCGGACTCCCTGCAAGGCTTGGTAAATGCGGGTTTGTTCCATCATCCGCCTTGCAAGGGTGGTATTTAGTGGCGGTAAGGCTAAGGCGCGATCGCGAAATACTTCCACCAATTGACCACCCATCCCAAAGAGCATCACCTCTCCAAATTGAGGATCAAGACTACTGCCGAGAATCAGTTCATAACCTTCCATTTTCACCATTGGCTGCACCGTAACACCCAAAAATGCTTCTGGATCAATGGCACGAACCTTGGCAGCGATCGCCATAAAGGCGCGGGTAACTGCGGCAGCATCTTCTAAATTCAACCGCACACCACCCACATCGGTTTTATGGGTAATCTTTTCCGAATGCAGCTTAAGTACAACAGGATAGCCAAAGCGATCGGCAATTTCTACGGCTTCAATATCACTGGTGGCGATTTCGGTCGGTACTGTGGGAATACCATAGGCGGCGAGTAAATTTTTCGATTCGTATTCAGTTAATAGATCGCGATCGCTTTTTGTGGCTTGCGCGAGAATGCGTTCGGCTAACTGGCGATCGGGCGCATGTAAATCCGAATCCACAGGCAGGGAAGGCGTTTCATAGATTCCCTTCAGATTGTAGGTATACCGCCACATGTAGTTAAACAAGCGCACAGCCGTATCGGGATAGGGAAATGTGGGAATCTTCGCTTGATTGAGAATTTCAGTTCCTGCGGCGATTTCTGCACCACCCATCCAACTCGATAAAATGGGCTTTCCTAATTTGCTGTAGGACTTGAGCTTCTCTGCGGTTTGGGTGGGATTGGTCATCGCCTGTGGAGTCAAGATCACCAACATCGCGTCACTATTGGGATCATCGGCAACTACTTCAAGGGTTTGGGCATAGCGATCGCTACTGGCATCTCCGAGAATATCAATGGGATTGTGATGACTCCATTGCGCGGGTAAAAACTGATTTAATTTCTGGATTGTCTCTGGTGCAAGTTCCGATAATGTACCACCACCACTAATCAGGGCATCGGTAGCGATCGCCCCCGGACCTCCTGCATTGGTGACGATCGAAAGACGATTGCCCTTGGGTCTCGGTTGTTTTGCCAGAGTTTCCGCCATATCAAACAGATCTGATATGGTATGTACTCGCAATACACCACAACGCCGAAAAGCTGCATTTAAGACCTCATCACTACCCGTCAAAGCTCCCGTATGGGAAGCCGCCGCCTTGGCTGCTGCCTCCGTATGTCCAACTTTCAAGACAATAATCGGTTTATCCATCGCGACCTCACGGGCTGCCGAGAGAAAAGCATGGGCATCACCAATGGATTCCATATAGAGAACGATGCTGTGGGTATGGGGATCATCACCAAGATATTCAATCAAATCGCCCCAACCGACATCCAACATCGAACCGATGGAGACGAAGGCACTAAAGCCAACATTCTCACCTAAGCTCCAATCTAAAATTGAAGTACAAAGCGCTCCACTTTGACTGATGAACGCAACATTGCCAGACCGAGCGCTTGTACCCGCAAAAGTTGCATTTAGTCCTGCAAGGGGATTCATTAAACCTAAACAATTGGGACCAATAATTCGCATTCCCCCCTTACGTGCTTCTGCTAAAACTTCCTTCTCTAGTGCTGCCCCCTGTTCTCCAATTTCCTTAAAGCCTGCGGAAATAATAATTGCCCCCTTTACTCCTGCTGCTACACATTCACGAATTACCTGTGGAACTGTGGAGGCAGGAGTCGCTATCACTGCTAAATCCACTATTTCAGGGATACTCGCAATATCGGTATAGGACTTAATTCCTAAGACGCTATGCCGTTGAGGATTAACAGGAAAGACAGTGCCACCAAAGGGATTACGAATTAAGTTCCAAAGCAAGGTTCGTCCAACGCTTCCTTCTCTTTCGCTTGCACCAATCACAGCAACGGAACGTGGGCGAAAAATACAATCAAGAGGATGACGCTGCTTTTTCCAAATATCATGGGCGGGATCGCTAGCACATACTTGATTTGCTAGAATTTTTTCCATACTAACCTCCTGATATGAGACACCCAAGCTATGTGGTGTATTAACTTCCAGATTAACTCTTTATCAGAAGATAGCAGCAAAATTTAATCTAAATACATCTTCAGCAAGAGAGATGGAGTTTTGCTCCATCTCTCTTATGATTTAACTAACAGCGATCGCAATGGCGATCATTGCCACAATGATACTGAGAACAGCGATGAGCTGAAATTTGAAGTTCTTTGGTTTTGAAGCGTCGGGTTCTTCAATATACATCTTGGGCATAACGGCAAAATTATTGAGAATGCCGCGATCATCGACGGTATAGCTTCTGACAGCTCTTACTTCTTCGCTCGAACTATTGGATGCTTGAGAAGTCTTTGCAGAGGAGGTATCACTGCTTGGTTTTATATTATCAGATGTCATTGTTTCCTTGAGTTCAATGGTATTCATATTGGTAGTACCTCCATGAATATATTATTTTATATGCTATAATTATACCCCTTTATTTCTCCCCTAGCATAAGCATATAGAGGATGGGTTCTCCGCCTTCGGCGGGGAACCCATCCTCTATATGCTCACAGAAATCGGAGAAATTTTTGAAAGCATGACTAAGCCATGCTTTCAAAAATTTCTCTGGCTTTTACAGCACGCTATAACTATCTGCTTTGTAAAAAATTAGCGATCGCCTGATTAAAAGCTTCAGGTTCTACTAAAAAAGCCCAATGATTACCTAAGACTTCACAAATTTGCAAATTGGGGAAATACTTCTGATAGGGGCGTAACTGCCATGCTTGTCGATTCAGTCCTTGCTTAGGTTGCACAAATAAAGTAGGGATATCAATGGACTGAGTTAAGCCTTCAACATCCATGATCTCCTCAAAGATCAAATCGCGAGCCTGACGAGGAAATTTGCTCTGCCATGTACCATCGGGTTTTGCTTCGATGCTGGCTTGGAAAACTGTTTGTTGGAAATCTGACCATCCTTGATATTGCTTGAGGCTCCGCGCAATCTTTTCTACGGTTTCATAATTTGGGAAGGTTTCAACTACCTTGAGAAATGGTAAGACACGGTACATCAATGGGAAGGTCATTCTAATCCAACTCGGAAATCTGCCCATAAAAAAAGGATCGACTAAAATCAAACTACGAAAGCGATCGCTTTTTTGCGTAGCCCAAATTGCAACAGTTTTGGCACTCCATGAATGGGCAAGCACATGGGCGCTAGTAATTCCCAGATGCGACATTAAGGCTTCTAAATCCGCAATGATACCCGCAAAGGAATAATCGGTAATGTCTTTGCTGGTCTCACCATGTCCCCGCAGATCAGGGGCAATGATCCGATAGCGATCGCCACCCACATTCCCTAGATGCTCGGCTAAACTCGTCCACACCATCGCTGAATCTGCCATGCCATGCATTAGCAATACAGTCTCTGAGCCATTCCCGCCAGCTAGGTAGGACAGGTCAAGATTTGGTAAATGGAGAGTATGTCTGGTGAGCATGGAATTGTAGGACTTATTCAATAAAGAACCAATTTTTATGGGACATCAGAGTCACTCCATAAAAATTGGTTCTTTATATTACTGCATGTTGATAATAGGCGGCACAAGCCCCTTCAGAAGAAACCATTGGTGCGCCGAGGGGATGTTCAGGGGTACAAGCTTTGCCGAAACTGGGGCATTGATGGGGCTTGCTTGTACCTTGCAAAATTAAACCACTAATACAGAGCGGAGATTCACAAATTTCTAGGGCATGATCCTCATAATTAAAGCGTTTTTGGGCATCAAAAGCGGCATATTTATCCTTCAATTTAAGTCCACTTTTCGGAATCTCTGCTAAGCCCCGCCATTGTCGATTCGTCGATTCAAAAATTTCTTGCATCATGGCGATCGCCTGTTGATTTCCTTCTTTTTTGACCGACCGCGCATATTGATTTTCGACTTCCGCTTTGCCTGCTTCTAACTGCTTGATACATAGATAAATCCCTTGCAAAATATCAATTGGTTCAAAACCTGTGACGATGATTGGAACTTGATATCGCTGGGCAATCGCCTCATATTCGCCATAGCCCATCACTGTGCAAACATGCCCTGCTGCCAAAAATCCCTGCATCGTGTGATCGGGATTGCTCAGAATTGCCTCCATTGCGGGTGGGACAAGGACATGGGCGCAGAGAATCGAGAAGTTATCTAAACCTAATTGGTGAGCTTGGGCGATCGCTAAAGCTGTTGTTGGTGCAGTGGTTTCAAATCCGACCGCAAAAAATACGACTTGGCGATCGCGATGTTGTTGGGCAAGCTTTACGGCATCAAGAGGTGAATAGACGATGCGAATATCTGCTCCCGAAGCTTTGGCACTTAATAAGTCAGTGGTGCTACTGGGAACGCGCAACATATCGCCAAAGGAGCATAAAGTGACATTGGGTTGTGAGGCGATCGAGATCGCTTGATCGATCAGATAAACAGGAGTAACACAGACGGGGCAACCGGGACCATGAATGAGGGTAATTTCTGAGGGAATCAAGCGATCAAGACCATGTTTAACAATGGAGTGAGTTTGTCCGCCGCAGATTTCCATCAATGTCCAAGGGCGAGTAGTGATGGCGGCGATCGCTGAGGCATATTCATGGGCAAGTTGGCGATCGCGGTATTCATCAATATATTTCATCGCAGTTGCTCTAGATTTGTTGCAAATCGCGTAATGTTTGTGCGGCTTCGGCAGGATCAACGATGGAAATCGCCACGCCTGCATGGATAATTGCATAGTCACCAATTTCTGCTTCTGGCAAATAGGCAAGATTGACCTCTTTCACAACCCCACTAAAACTAACTTTCCCGACACGCATTAAATCTTCTCCTTGAATGGAGAGGATTTTTGCTGGTACTGCTAAACACATAATTTTAAACTCCTTAACTTATAGGCATTGAATTGTGCTTTGCACAATTCAATGCGATAACTCGCGTAATGCTGCCATAATTTGCCCTGCGGCAATTCCTCCATCATTGGGAGGAATATTTTGATGACAATAAACTTGAAAGCCTGCTTGAGTTAACTTTTCGATCGCTCTTTCAGTTAAATATCGATTTTGAAAACAGCCTCCTGTTAACACAATTTTTTCTATCCCAATTTGTTTAGCGATCGCTACCATTACTGACACTAAGGAATTATGGAACTTAGTGGCAATTGTGGCGATCACAGTTTGATTTTGGCTATCTTCTAAGATAGATTGCATCAGGTTTGTCCAGTCAATTTCACCGTCATTCTTAACATCCATCCCATAAAAGTCGTCAATCGTCGCATCACAAATTTGCTCTAAGGCGATCGCTGCTTGCCCTTCAAAACTGGTGATTTGATCAATATTCAGCGAAGAGGCAACTGCATCAAACAATCTGCCAATACTTGAAGTTTGGGAGAGATGCTGCGGTTTTGTTAATAAAGTTTTGAAGATTCCTAATTCAGAGTTTGTGAAGGATTGTAAAACGGGTAATTGCAAATCCCATAGGCGATCGCCAAATATTTCCCAGAGTATTCCCAATGCTACCCGACGGGGTTCTTTTGCCGCTTTGTCTCCACCGAGTAAGGGAAAATGGCGTAAATGGGCAACTCTTGCAAATCCTGAATCAGTAATTTTCAGAAACTCGCCGCCCCAGATCGTGCCATCGGTTCCATAGCCCGTCCCATCCCAAGCAATTCCCAAAACTGGCGCAACAATCTGATTTTCCACCATACAAGCCAGTGTATGGGCGTAATGGTGCTGCACCGTAATTAAGGGAATCTGCAAAGATTGTGATAACTGCCGCGCATATTGGCTAGACAGATAATCAGGATGAGCATCACAGGCGATCGCTTCAGGTTGAAATTCATAAGTCTCACTCAAGCCTTGAATAATGCGCTGAAAATGCTCAAAAGCCTTTGTTGTCTCTAAATCACCAATATGTTGACTAAGAATAATTGAGTTGTTGATGGATAAGGCGATCGTGTTTTTGAGGTGTCCGCCTAGAGCTAAAATTTTCCGATCTGCAACAAGCAAAGGTTTGATCCCCCTGCCTTCGGCATCCCCATTAAAAAGGGGGACTTCAATTAATTCTCCCCCCTTTTTAAGGGGGGCTGGGGGGGATCTAAACTCTAAACTGTCAGCAGTAATTGGAGTCGGTGCATAACCTCTCGCTCTCCGCAAAATTACAGGGCGATCGCCAATCACCCTCACCACTGAATCATCGACAGGCTGAGCAATATCGCGATTGTGAACTAAAAATAAATCCGCAATATTTCCTAAACAGGCGATCGCTTCTTGATTATCAATACAAATTGGCTCATCGGACAGATTGCCACTGGTCGCTACAATGGGAGATCGCAATTCTGCCATTAACCAATGATGAAGCGGAGTATAGGGCAGCATTACGCCGATATAGCTATTGTCGGAGACAAAGAGCTTAAACCCCTTGTGCAATTTCTGTAAAAGCACAATAGGTGATTCGGTTGAGTTTAATAACTGTGCTTCTGGTTCTGATATGTGGCAATCTTGGCGGATACTTGCCAAATTGGGATACATCAGAGCCAAAGGTTTATGGGGACGATGTTTGCGCGATCGCAGTTTTGCGATCGCCTCGACATTATTCGCATCTACCACCAACTGAAATCCACCTAAACCTTTAATTGCTAAAATTTTGCCCTCTTTAATTGCTTGGACAGTTGCTAATAGAGCCTCCTCACCGATGGCTAAGACTTGTCCATCACGATCCCAAAGTTCTAAATGTGGGCCACAGCTAGGGCAAGCATTCGGTTGAGCATGGAAGCGCCGATCTAAAGGCTGATCGTATTCCGCTTGGCAATCTGCACACATTTGGAACTTGTGCATCGTCGTATTGTGGCGATCATATGGCACGGCTTTAATGATGCTGTAGCGAGTTCCGCAGTTAGTACAGTTCGTAAATGGATAGAGATATCGCCGATTTTTCGGGTTAAATATATCTCGTAAACAATCATCACAGGTTGCTAAATCAGGTAAAATTACTGCGGTTTTGATGGCTGCATCATCCGTGGATTCATGAATCTCAAAAGTCTGATAATGAGCAGGTTCGCACCATTCCTGAGTAATTTGCTGAATTTGCGATCGCGCAGGTTTTTCTGATTGCAATCGTTCGATAAATAAATCTAATTGTTGTCGATCGCCTTCAACTGCGATCGCTACACCCTGAGCATTATTATTCACCCATCCTTTAAGCTCTAATTCCTTTGCAAGGCGATATACAAAAGGACGAAATCCAATACCTTGCACTGAGCCAGATATATATAACTTAAGGCATTTGATTAGAAGATTTTTTTGTGAGTCCATTGCTTGAATTAATTATGCTTCATTCGTAATGTGACCACATTCTTAAAATCTCGACAGTGTTAGTTTCTTTGACTACACGATAGACTAGGCGATGTTTAATATTTATACGACGAGAGTAAAGACCTTGTAGATTACCGACAAGCTTTTCATAGGGTGGGGGATTTAGAAAAGGATTTTCTTTTAGAACTGCAACAAGTTCTTTCGCTTTATCAAAAAGTCCGATACTTTTTAGTTTGTTGAGATCTTCTTGAGCTTTTTTACTGAGAATAACTTCTCACATTTTTATAAACCTAGATCCTGAGCACTAACCCATTCGTTTCTAGGGCTAGACATAACTTCATTAAGTGAATCAACATATCCATATATGGAATTAAGATAGATAGTCTCCTCGATCGCTGCCCAATCCTCTTTAGAAATCATAACCACATCATTTTCTGTACCTTTAATCAGTACTGGCTTATGATTTTCGGTAACTTGGTTGATGAGAGTATCAAAGTTGGCAGTGGCTTCTTGAAGTAGTAGGCAATCCATTTTGATTTTTATTGTAATTTCTTGATTTGATTATACAGCAAGAGATTTTTGTAAAGATTGCTCAATGAATTGACACCAATCTTGCATACCTACTCCTGTTTTCGCAGAAACCTCTAAAATCTTAGCCTGTGGTGCAATTTGATGAATATTATGCAAAGCTAGCTCACGATTAAATTCTACTACTTCCGCGAGATCAATTTTGCTGATGAGAACAATATCCGCAGTCTTGAACATCACGGGATATTTGAGAGGTTTATCTTCACCTTCGGTGACAGAAAATACCACCACACGCAAATTCTCGCCGAGGTCGTAAGCCGCAGGACAGACGAGATTTCCAACATTCTCGATCGCTAATAATTTCACACTATCAAGGTGCATTTGCTGCAAGGCTTTAGCAATCATTTCTGCTTCTAGATGACAAACCGAACCTGTGGTAATTTGGATGACCTCTGCGCCCGATCGCCTTAATCTTTGAGCATCATTATCTGTTGCCAAATCGCCCACGATGATCGCTGATTTGAGGCGATCGCGTAATTCTGTCATCGTGCGTTCTAAGAGTGCCGTTTTCCCTGCCCCTGGGGAAGAAAGTACATTCAAAACACTGATGCCCTTTGCCATGAAGTAGCCACGATTCCGCTCAGCGAGGCGATCGTTTTGTGACAGAATCGATTGGCTAACGGAAATAGTGCGGCGATCGCTATCTAAAGTGATATGTTCGTGATGATGGTCATGGGGATGTTGATGATCGTGTGGATGGGCATGATCGTGATCGTGCGAATGAGCTTGGGCGTGAATCTTGACCATACCTTCAGGAATATCACTACAGCCGCAATCTTGACACATATCAGGAAACCTCTAAGGAGACTAATTGCAATTCTCGACCTTGGCGAATTTCATGGGTCAGCCTTTCGCAGCGAGGACATACATAAACCCAATCATGGGGAGTAAATTCTGCATGGCATTGTGAACAGTAACAGACTGCCTTTACCCATTCTATTTCTAATTTTGCATCCGAGGCGATTGTTCCTTCTGTACAAGAATCAAAGGCAAATTGCAGAGCTTCAGGGACAACACCTGAAATCGCACCTACCCGCAAATTTAGCTGATGAATATGGTTTGCACCTTGGGATTCGGCTTGATTGAATGCGATGTCTAGCATTGATTGGATGATACTAACTTCGTGCATAGGTTTTGGAGGAAATCGACAGCTTGGTCAATACTTTTTCGAGTTACGGCAGACACTTGTTCCCCAAATTCCCAATTCACCGCAGGTAGTAATAGCGAGTAAGCTACAGGGACTTCGCCATAAACCTGTTGTGCCAATAGAAGTAGCGATCGCGGATCAGAGAGATGCCCAAGTTCGGCTAAGGTCATAGAATTGAGTTGCTTGGAGACATCAATCTTTTGGACTTGGAGGACAGGGCTTGATTTTTTGCGCTTGCTTGATTGCCCGTTGCTGCCAACCCAAGCATCAATAAAGATAGCTAACTCAGACTGAGCGATCGGTTCTGCGAGTTCGGGAGTAAGCTGGTGGACGGTTAGCGATCGCACATAAGGCAAGTCCCAGCTAGCGACAATATCAGACACTCGACACCCTGCCCCGTCATCACTTCTGAGGGAATTGCCATAACCAATTACCAGAATTGAGCCAAAATTAGAAGTAGCCAATTTTTTAATTTTATTATTCAAAGAAGAGTATATTTATTCTCTCTTTATAGATCGGCAACCAGTTAGTTTCTTTCAGAGAAATTAATAAACAAATCCAGTATCAAGGCTATTTATTAACACTTAGAAATATCTAGAAACATAAGTTAATCTAGTGAATAGAGCAATGCAAAACACTATATAATCTCTATCAGTCAAAATCTTTGTGAAAGAGAAGATAAGAGGCTTATAGATTATGAATGGTAAGCAAACGCTGAGTACTCGCAACATCGCTCTAGTTGGAGCTTATCTAAGTGGGAAAACTACACTTTTAGAAAGTTTTTTATTTGTTACAGGGGCAATCTCACGCAAGGGAAAGGTAACTGATAAAAATACGGTGGGCGATAGTGCGGTCGAAGCTCGCGATCGCTCTATGAGTGTGGAAGTCAATTGTGCCAGTACCGAATATGAAGGAATTCATTTTAACTTTCTCGATTGTCCGGGTTCAGTGGAATTCTTGCAAGAAACCTATCATGCGCTGATGGGTGTAGATATGGCGATTGTGGTCTGTGAACCGAATAGCGATCGCGTAAATACCCTCGCGCCATTACTCAAGTTTTTAGATGATTGGGAAATTCCCCATGTCATTTTTGTGAACAAGATGGATCGGGCAGGTTTGGGGGAAGTTGCTCATGCTCAAGCTTTCCGCACGCTCATGCAAGCTCTGAGGACAGTCTCCAATCGTCCGCTAGTCGCACAGCAATACCCCATCAGCACAGGCTCAGACTTAACAGGCTTCATCGATCTCGTCACCGAGCAAGGCTATCAATATCGTCCTAACTCTGCACCGCAGGCGATCGCGTTATCCGATGAGCTAGCCTCACAGGAAAAAGTGGAACGGGAGGAAATGCTGGAAGCGATCGCTAATTTTGATGATCATCTCCTCGAAGAACTGCTAGAAGAAATTAATCCTCCTCAAGAGGAAGTCATTGAAGACTTGCAAAAGGAACTGAGCGCCGACCAAATTGTGCCTGTCTTCTTTGGAGTTGCCGATCAAGACTATGGCGTGCGCCCCTTGCTCAAGGCTCTACTCAATGAAGCACCTCAACCTGAAGCCACCATTGCCCATCGTCCACAATTGGCAAATGCGAACCAGTCAACCGATACAACCGTCGCTCAAGTTCTTAAAACCTATTACACCCTCCAAGGCGGTAAACTCTCGCTAATACGGTTATGGCTCGGTAAACTCACCGATGGCACTGTGCTTAATGGTATGCGGATTGGTGGCTTGTATCGGCTCACGGGTGGTCAACAACAACCGATTTCTGAGGCATCGGCAGGGGATATTGTCGCGATCGCCAGAATGGAAGGCATTAAAACTGGTGACACCTTAACCAATGCCCAAACTAGCATTGAACCCTTAGCGATCGCGCCATCCTTAGAGCCAGTATTTGCTTGGGCGATCGCGCCTGAAAAGCGTAACGATGAAGTCAAACTCAGTAGCGTTCTCAATAAACTCTGTGAAGAAGATCCTGCGCTACGTTGGGAGCAACATAATGAAACCCATGAAGTCGTGTTGTGGGGACAGGGCGAAATCCATTTGCAAGTGGCACTCGATCGGATGCGCCGTAAGTACAATCTGCCAATGACTAAAAATATTCCACAGGTTCTCTACAAAGAAACGATTCGGAAAGCTACCAATTCGCACGGACGCTACAAGCACCAATCAGGTGGGCATGGACAGTTTGGCGATGTCTATCTAAACATTCAACCGCGAACTCGTGGCGAAGGCTTCAAGTTTACAGAAACCATCGTGGGCGGCGTTGTGCCAAAGCAATATATCCCAGGGGTAGAAACAGGCGTGCGTGAATATTTGACTAAAGGAGCCTTAGGCTTTCCCGTAGTCGATATTGTCGTCACCCTCACCAATGGTTCCTATCATTCCGTTGATAGTTCTGAACAGGCGTTTAAACAGGCGGCGAGACTAGCGATGCAGGAAGGGATTCCTCAATGCGAACCAGTTTTACTAGAACCGATCAATCTAGTGGAAATTTCGATTCCCAATGAATATACCTCCAGCATTTTGCGCTTGGTCAGTGGTAGACGCGGACAGATTCTCGGCTACGATGCAAAAGAAGGCTGGCAGCGCTGGGATAATGTCTCAGCATATATTCCTGAAGTAGAGATGCAGAGTTTGATCTTAGAACTGCGATCGCTAACTATGGGTGTAGGTTTTTTCAGCAAAACCTTTGATCGCTTGCAAGAAGTTCCTGAGAAGCTAACCAATCAAGTTATTTCATCAGTTCGAGCAGCTTGATTTACAAATATAAGCAGTAATTATTGATGGTTGTGGCGATCGCCGTAACCATTTCCCCATTTCGGACTCATTGGAAAAACGCTATATAGTCGAAAAGCTGGTATTTCCTGCTTTAAAAAATGGTTTGTTTTGAAAATTTAAACTTTTAGAGAGCAAGGAATTGGGAAATGTTTGAATAGTTTGATTGTAGTCTGCTACTGCCTGATTGTAGCGCATTCTCTCGACGGCAAGACGGTTCTCAGTACCAGCAATTTCATACTGTAGGTTAATAAACAAGTAACTGGATTTTAACTCAGGATGGATATTTGCATAATCATTAAACTGCTCGATAGCGAGATTGACTTTAGCGATCGCTACGACTTTTTCATTGAATGTAGTAGCTTTTAGATAGGATTCACGAGCTTGAATGAGGGAAGTTACTAGAGATCGTTCATGCTTGGCATAGGACTGTGTCACACTAACTAGATTAGGAAGTAAATCCGCTCGTCGTTGTAATTGATTTTCGACCTGCGCCCAAGCCAGCTCTACCTGAACAGATGAACTAGCAAAAGAGTTATACGTCCAGATAATCCAAAGAATAATTATTGAAAGAACGCCAATGCCTAGCTTGAGTAATAAATTCCACTGTGTTCTGATACGTTGCTCTTTTTCGAGCTTTTGCAAATTTTGGGCTTGAATTTCCTGAATTGCCTTGCAGATAAATTCTGGTGGTATATCAGCCTCTGACCCAGCTTTGATCAGATCTGATTCAGAATAACCTTGGCTGTAATCTGCGTAGTATTGAGAAGCTAATGCAAACACTTCTGGAGCTATTTTTTCAGGAACGTGAACCTCTGACCTACTCATACAAATCTCTCCTATTAAGTGTAACAAGTTGTTCCTTGCTTTGACATCTTGAACTATCTACCAACTACCACCAGCACCGCCTCCACCGCTATCACCACCACCGAAACTACCGCCTCCACCGCTATCACTACCACCGAAACTATCACCACCATCAAAACTTATAGCAGGCCTAGTCTCCGTCCTAATTTCATGCGTATAGCTACAGGATTGGCATTTGTAATTGGTTTTCACTAGACCCGGCATAAAAAACATAGGCTTGTAAACAATTTCAGGTTCATATTTGACAACTGTCAATTCATTACAGTTAGGGCATCTGATTAATTCGTCGAATGTTTTTTCATACGCACGAATGTGTATACCCTTAGGGCTACAGTTGAGACACTGCCAACCAGAATAATTTGCATTTCCAAGTACTTGAGCAACTTGCTGGGCTGGGGTAAGACTTTCTTTGACTAATAATGGTTCAACCTGATGAAGAGGTTGACCACAGTCTGTGCATCGAAGTACCTTAGAATTTTCAAAACACTTGTGACTGTATTCTGTCCGTGAAATTCCTTCAGGTTCTAAGTAAATTGGTTGATGTAAGCACTTATGCATAATAAATCCCTGCAAGATGCGGCGTTTATAATAAATTAGGAGTCCCATAGGAATAGAAAACACGAAAGCAAGTGATATTAGCCCTTCAGTTTGGTTGTTAGGTTGTTTGTTTTGATTGATAGATGGCTCAACAGGGATTGGTCTACTCGGTGAAGAACTTGGATTCGGCTTTAGTTCTTTGTCTAGAGATGGCTCTAGAGTTACAACAATCGATCTTGTACCAGCTAGAGTGCCTTCGTCGTAGTTACTCTGTTTGAAACGAGGGATAATTTCGGTATCAATAATATTGCCGACCTTGGCATCTGGCAGAATTTCTTCTACGCCATAGCCAGTTTCAATCTCAACACGGCGATCACCCTTAGAAATTAAGAAAAGTACTACATTATCCCGACCTTTCTTGCCAATGTGCCAGTAGTTAAATAGCTCGGTCGCAAAAGCTTTAGGAGAAGCCGCAGTTTTTGTGTCTGGTACTGTCACAACTGCAATTTCTGCACCATTTTTGTTTTCCAAATGATTAATCATTTGGTTGATTTGTGCTTCTGTTTCAGGTTTGAGGATCTCGGCGCTATCTGTTACCCAGTTTCCAGAAGTCTGACGTGGATTTGGCACTTCCTGAACCGTCATGGCTTGGCTTGGCAAAGCTAGGAGAAATATTGCTACGCCAAAAAAGACACTGCTAAAAGCCTTTTTGAATGGAAATACTGATATGTTCATCGCCATAGCTCTCCTACTTAAGGAAATAGCAACTTCATCGTGCCAAACTTATATGTGTCGAATTAAGCCTAGCCAAATACTCGAACAACAGATTTTATGATGTCATTATCTACTTCTATTTTCCTACCTACATTTAGAGTTTGTTGACAATGAAACAAAATTTATTTAAATTTAGCGCATACTTTGGGAAAGTGATCGCACTTTCTTTATCGATCATCACTACTTGCTTCTCCCACATAAATACCAATATCTCGCGCTGTTCTCACTAAAAAAAACTTGAGGATCGACACTTGAGGGAACTTTTTTTTCTCTACGTCCCTTCTTTATTTGCTCAATTATCCGACTGATGGGAACACTGCTCACTCTGCCATTTTCCCAAATTACCATCTGATTATAGTTACCATTAGCAATTAAATCTAATGACTCTCTTCTAAAGGCATTTGCTAACAGGCGATCGGGTTTTGGGAGGTGAGGGGCGATCGCTGTTTTATGTTGAGAAATAGGTGATCGGGTTTGTGGGGTGAGAGAGGCGGGCGCTGTTTGATGTGGAGTTTAGGCGATCGGGTGTTGGGTGTGAGGGGGCGATCGTTGTTTGATGTGAGGGAAAAGGCGATTGGGTTTATGGGTGTTGAGGAGCGATCGCTGTTTGATTTGAGGGAATAGGCGATTGGGTTTATGGGTGTTGAGGTGCGATCGCTGTTTGATTTGAGGGAATAGGCGATTAGGATTGCTGCAAGTCAACATTTTCATAGATAAGTGATAGCGGAAGACTAAGATCTATGCTAGTTAGTTGAACTTCGGGATCGTTAACAGTTAAATCAGAACTATTGATTGTTAGATATTCCCAAACCTCTGTACGATCACTACGACGATAGAACTCAATACTCGGAGAATCTGAATTGATGAGCATATATTCTTGCAATGAGTCGATCTTTAAATAGTTGCGTAACTTAATCCCTCGATCACGACTTTCTGTAGCAGGGGATAAGACTTCAGCAATTAAACAAGGATATTGTAAAAATTCCTTAGCATAGCGATCGCGAGAATCGCAACTAACAACCACATCAGGAAAGTAATAAACATTGCTCGGAATGGTCATGAGTTTTGCATCACCACCAAGGATACGACAGCCTCTACCACGTAAATGACTTCGGAGCAATACAATTAAATTAAGAGCAATTTCATTATTTTCAAGCTTTCCACCTGTCACCTCGATAACCTCTCCATACTCATACTCATATCTTCCTTCTTGTGTCACTTCCCACTCTAGATATTCTGTAGGTGATAGGTTAGGCGATAAAGTAGCAGAAATCATACATTTTGCCCACGATTTTTATATTCATTATAGTCAGAAAGAGTGTTTGATGATCGCTGTTTGATGTGCGGAAATAGGCGATCGGGCTTTATAGATTGTGAGAGGGCGATCACAGTTTGATGTTGAGATTTAGGCGATTGGGGTTATGGGCGATCGCACTTTCTTTATTGATCATCACTACTTGCTTCTCCCACATAAATACCAATATCTCGCGCTGTTCTCACTAAAAAACCTTGAGGATCGACACTTGAGGGAGCTTTCTTTTCTCTGCGTCCCTTTTTGATTTGCTCAATTACCCGACTGATAGGAACACTGCTCACCCTGCCATTTTCCCAAATTACCATCTGGTTATAGTTACCATTAGCAATTAAATCCACTGCCTCTCTTCCAAAGGCAGTTGCTAACAGGCGATCGCTAGAAGTTGGTGTACCACCTCGCTGTACATGACCTAAGACCGTAACACGAGTATCAAAGGGATGAATGTAATTAGGATCGGAGGTATTAATCTGGCACATCTTACTACCACATTCTTTAATATGCCGCGCTACATAATCACCAATGTAATGTTCTTTTTGTCCGAGATGATTTTTGACACCCTCAGCGACTACGACTAGAGCAAACCTTCTGCCACTCTTCTGCAACTCTTGAATATGGCGACAGATTCCCATAATCACATCCTCATTTAAAACGGGAGTTAATTCAGGAATGAGAATTGCATCAGCACCACCCGCAATTCCCGCTTCCATCGCTAGATAGCCTGAATCTCGTCCCATCACTTGGACAATCATCACGCGATCGTGACTAGCAGCAGTAAATGTGAGGTCATAGAGTGCTTGAGTAACACGATTAACGGCTGTATCAAACCCCACTGAAGCTTCTGTAAAAGGAATATCATTGTCAATGGTTTTGGGAACGGCAACCCAATTCCATGAGGCTCCTTGCTCCGCAGCTTTTTGAGCTAATCCATCCAAAATCTCAATACTGCCATCGCCACCCATCACGATTAGAGCTGTTAATCCTAACTTCTCGTAGCCCTTAATAATGTCTTCAGCATGTTGCTCAGGATCACCTTTACTAATCGAACCCAATACACTACCACTCAGAAAATAAAGGATATCAAGCCCCTGTACTAACCCCGGAATATCGTAGCCATGCTCCTTGATGCGTAACTCTTCTGGCTGACGTTTACCAACTAAGAGTTCGATGAAACCATCGGTTCCATAGGGAATGCCATAGACTTCCCATCCATATTTATAGGTTGCCACCTTCACAACGGCACGAATTACGGCATTCAGTCCAGGACAGTCTCCCCCACTGGTTAGAATCCCGATACGCTTGGTCTTGTGGTTATTTACCATTTGATTTTCCCACCTATGGATAGTCTTCGTAATTTCGGCTTTGTACCACAAAACTATGAAGAATCGGTTATATCTAATTTTCTCGCTTTTTGAGTATCAAAGTCTATCCTTCGATAAAACTTAAGGAAATCTCTTAAATTTTGCAATACAAGTTAATACAGTGCTTTGCACGCAAACCCAAACCAATAAATCTTTTGAAAGTGCTGCAAAGCAGCACTTTCAAAAGATTTATTGTGGTTCACTTGCTCAGAAATTGCTGTAACAATTCTACTATTTCAGTCTAAGTGTTAAAGTTTTGTGTTTTTTGCACTAATTCTATCTAGAAATTAGAGAATGAAAGATGAATAGTGCGAAATACCTCTACTTTAGCAACAAAGGTATTGTTTATGCTGTCGAGAATATCCCTTCAACAGCCAAATATTGAAGATGGTTCGCCCAATCATCGATTCCATTCTTTAGATTTGACGATTCGCCAAAACCGTAACCGTCAAGATGCTCTGATTGAAGTATTACACAGGGCGCAAGAACTGTTTGGCTACCTCGAAAAAGATGTCCTTACCTATATCGCAAGGGAATTAAAACTACCCCTTAGTCGAGTATATGGTGTGGCAACTTTCTATCATCTTTTCTCGATCCAGCCTAAATGCAAACATACCTGTTCTATTTGTTTAGGAACGGCTTGTTATACCAAAGGGGGGCAAGCTTTGTTAGACATCTTAACCAAGGAACTGCACCTCAAGGCGGGAGCGCGATCGCCTAATGGCAAAGTATTTCTCCGAGTAGAACGCTGCATTGGTAACTGCGGTGTTGCGCCTGCGGCGATCTATGACGGTCATGTATCTCGCCAACAAAGCCCTGAAGATGTTTTAGCAATGGTCAAAGGCTGGATGGAGGAGCCATAAACTCATTATGGATATTGAAGGACTATTACAAATTGCTAAGGAAGAGCGCGATCGCCAAAAGAGTATTCGCATTCGTTGCTGTACTTCGGGTGGATGCCAAGCCTCTGGCTCTTTAGAGGTACGCGATCGCCTTGCTGCGGCTATTCATGCCGATGGACTGGAAGAAACTGCGGAAGTAGTTAGTGTTGGCTGTATGGGCTTTTGTGGTCGAGGTCCTTTAGTCGCAGTCGATCCTTCCAGCATCCTCTATGAGAGGGTGGAACCTGAACAAGCAGCATCGATTGTGAGTGGACTTAAAGGGGGCAATGTCACGGCAAACCTTGGCGATCTTGAACATCCGTTTTTTACACAACAATTGCGGATTGTATTGGAGCATATTGGCAAAATTGATCCTACGCGCATTGAGTCCTATATTGCCGTTGGCGGTTATCGTCAGCTTTATCGCACTCTCCATGAAATGTCACCACAGCAAGTAATTGATGAAGTTACCCGCAGTGGTTTACGTGGTCGGGGTGGTGCGGGCTATCCCACAGGGTTGAAATGGGCGACGGTTGCCAAAATGCAGGATCGGCGACGTAATCAAACCCAAAATCAACCCCAGCAGAAATATGTGATTTGCAATGCGGATGAGGGTGATCCAGGGGCATTTATGGATCGCAGTATTCTCGAAAGCGATCCGCATCGGGTGTTAGAGGGCATGGCGATCGCTGCCTATGCGGTCGGTGCAACTCACGGCTATGTCTATGTGCGTGCCGAGTACCCACCTGCGATCGAGCATATCCGCCTCGCCATCCAACAAGCTAAGCAACATGGCATCCTCGGCAGTCAAATCTTCGAGTCTACCTTTGACTTTAAGATAGATGTGCGCGTTGGCGCAGGAGCCTATGTTTGCGGTGAAGAAACGGCTTTGATTGCCTCCATCGAAGGTGGTCGCGGTATTCCCCATCCTCGTCCGCCCTATCCTGCGGAATCAGGACTCTGGGGCTGTCCTACTCTGATCAACAATGTGGAAACCTTCGCCAATATTGTGCCTATCATTCGCAATCGTGGCGCATGGTATGCCAGCATTGGCACAGAAAAGAGTAAAGGCACAAAGGTATTTTCCCTAGCAGGGAATATCGCCAATACAGGGTTAGTGGAAGTGCCTATGGGCATTCCCTTACGCCAAATTGTTGAAGATATGGGTGGTGGCGCATCTGGTGGTGGCAAGGTCAAGGCAGTGCAGACAGGTGGTCCCTCTGGTGGTTGTATTCCTGCCTCCGCCTTTGATACGCCAGTTGATTATGAGGCGATGCAAGCCCTTGGTTCCATAATTGGGTCAGGGGGCATGGTGGTCATGGATGAAAATACGAATATGGTCGATATGGCAAGGTTTTTCATTCAGTTCTGTATGGATGAATCCTGCGGTAAATGTATTCCCTGCCGTGCGGGTACGGTGCAACTGCATCAGCTTTTAACCAAGTTTGTAGAGCATAGAGCCACAGAAGCCGATCTCGCCAGTCTCGAAGAACTCTGTGGCATGGTCAAATCCATGAGTCTCTGTGGTTTAGGACAATCTGCCCCTAATCCGATTGTGAGTACCTTACGCCACTTCCGTGATGATTATTTGAAACTGTTAGCCATAAATATCAAGGAGATAAAACCATGAACTCCATAACTCCATCCATTGAATTTTTTGCGGGTATTCCTGAAGAGTTGAGCGATGTAAGGCTAAGGCGCGATCGCAATACTGGCGAAAACTCCGTCAAGATGACTTTTGTGAATATCAAAGCAGTCCAAGGTACGAATAGTTTTGCCAAGGCATCGTTTAACGATATTAGGTTGGTCGATAGTGAGGGGATTATTTCCGTTGAACCGAAAACCTCAAAGCTATTTTGGAAAGATCAAGGTGATGATGCTGAATTAGCAAAAATCGAAATCGTATTTGATGTTGGCTCATCTGACCATTGGGAGCGATTCATGCGATTTATGGAACGCTATTCTGAAGCCAATGGTTGGGAATTTACAAGTACCCCTACTTCTTAATTAGGTATACAGAAATGTCAGTTGTCACCCTAAAAATTAATGATATCGAAGTTGCCGCCGAGCAGGGTAAAAGCATTCTGGCAACTGCTAAGGAAGCAGGGATCACCATTCCAACCCTATGCCATTTAGAAGGCGTGAGTGATGTCGGAGCCTGTCGTCTTTGCATGGTCGAAGTTAAGGGTAGTAATAAATTACTCGCTGCCTGCGTCACTCAAGTTGCGGAAGGGATGGAAGTGCATACCCATACAGATCAGCTAAAAAACTATCGCAAAATGACTGTGGAAATGTTGTTTGCGGAAGGAAATCATGTCTGTGCGGTCTGTGTGGCTAATGGCAATTGTGAACTGCAAAATATGGCGATCGCCACAGGTATGGAGCATTCCCGATTTCCCTATCAGTTCCCGCAGCGTGATGTGGATTTATCCCATGATTTATTTGGGATTGATCGCAACCGTTGTATTTTCTGTACGCGCTGTGTGCGGGTATGCGATGAAATCGAAGGGGCGCATGTCTGGGATGTGGCAAATCGTGGCGCACAATCGCGCTTAATTACGGGACTCGATCAGCCTTGGGGTGAAGTCGATGCCTGCACCTCTTGTGGTAAATGCGTGGATGCTTGCCCCACAGGAGCCATTTTTGATAAAGGCTCGGCAGTGGGAGAAATGGAACGCGATCGCACCAAACTCGAATTTATCGTTACTGCGAGGGCACAGAAACAATGGACAAGATAGATACACTGTCCTTAAAGATTATCTAATAATCCCGAACTCCTACTAATTGGTGAATACCTTTGATAAAAACTTGAAAACTTTGAGAAGTATTTTTGGTTAGAGATAAATGAGGAGAAATTTGTTTAGAGTGCGTTCCTGCATAGTATTCCTGAACTAAGCTTCTGAGTTCTTGTTTAGCTGAGTTAAGCTGATCAGGGTTACGATATTTTCGATTAGTTTGTTGTCGGCTTAAAGATTTGGGCTTGAGGTTATAGGCTTTTTCGACAGCAGCTAAATCTCCTAAGAACCAAGATTCTAGCTCATGACAAATAATCCGAATCATGGCGTTAGGTTGCCCTGCATTTTGACAAATTTCAAAAAGTTCAGCCTTGAGTTTTTTACAATCATGGGAATCTTGATCATGGACAATAATAAATTTTGTATCTGGGCTAAAGCTCTTGAAAGCCTTAATTTTGGTGGAGATAGATTTAGCTAAGTCCTGTTTGCCTTGGTGGGGAACGCAAATGAAGGAAATTGTATCAGGAATTATTTTGGGTAGAATTTCGTTTAAAACAGTTGCGATCGAAGGTTCTTCTAACAGAAAAATTAGGTCATAGCTCATTATGGGGCAACTCCTGTAAACCAGCCTTGATTCCATAAATAGCCTGCTAAATCACCTGCGGCAACTAAATTCCTCAAAATCTCACTATCTGTTGCTTTGTATATTTTTGTAATGCCTTGCTCTTTGCTCAGCCAAAAGATACTTTCTAGGGGAACAGCGTTGAGAAAGTCAGGTGAGTGTGTAGATACAAAGACTTGTCCACCTCTATGGGCATAACTGGCGAATTCTTCGGCGAGTTCTCTTAGTAGGCTCGGATAGAGTTGATTTTCTGGTTCTTCGACACAAAGCAAGGGATGGGGTTTAGGATCAAACAGCAGAATTAAGTAAGCAAACATTTTCATGGTGCCATCAGATACATAGCGATCAATGAAGGGATCTTTGAAGGCTTGATCTTGGAATTTGAGGATTAAGCGCCCGTCTTCAGTATCTTTAGCTTCAACCTTAGAAATACCGGGGACTCTTTCCTTCATTTTGGTAAGGATAGTTTGGAATATATCAGAATGATTTTGATAGATATATTGGGCGACTGATGCCATATTATCGCCTGTGGTGGAGAGGTGTTCAGCGTAGATAGTATCTTTGCTACCTCTAGCTTCGCTAATATGAAAATCGGAAACATGCCAATTTTCGATCAGAGCGCGGAAGGCACTAGCAGCTTTGAATCTTTGAAATTGTCCTAATCCTTTGATAGCTAAAATATTATTGGATTCTAACTGTTGTTCTTCTCGATCTAATTCTTCTTCAGTGCGTTCAAAGTCTTCCTCATTAGTGATTGCATAACCTTTGCCAAGTTTAAAGTCTAGAAAATGATAAGGTGAGCCATATTCGCCACGCTTATAGCGTAATATTTCGCGTTTAACGACTGGTCGATTGTTTTGTTGTCCAATGGTTAATAAATAAGTAACGAGACGCTCTGTCCCTAAAATATTCATCCGAAATTTTAGCTCTATTTCTATGTCTTCTCTTTCTTTACCTCTGGTGACAACTTCTTTATAACCGCCTCGAACTTGAAGGGCTTGACTAATATTATTTTTGAGGGCATCGCGCAAAAATCCAAAGATATCAAAAAGACTTGATTTGCCTGTACCATTTGCTCCAATAATGACGCAAAAGGCAGGAATATCTTTTACTTCTAAGTTTTCAAATACACGATAGTTTTTAATTTTGAGAGCAACAATTTTCATGAAAATATGTGTTAGGTAATTGGTAATCGGATTTCGCTATTTTCTATTCCATCCTTTAGTACCATTTAGGAATTTGCTGGAAGAACAAGACCGCGTTCGCTAGACTTGCTCGACATCTATTAATTTTATTATAATTTCAGTTATTGCAAAGGGATTGATGACTAAACACTCTATCACAGCAATAACGAAGAAGCCTTGACAGTCTTACTTAATAATAACTATCAAGATCTGTGATGATTACAAGGTTTTCTCTAAAAATTGAACTATTCTACTCATGGGTGATGGTTTGCTTATCACAATCTAGGGAAAAGCAATAATGGATAATAGAGAAAAGATTAAATTGGCAACAGTATGGCTAGCGGGATGTTCGGGCTGTCATATGTCCTTTTTAGATTTGGACGAATGGCTATTTGAACTGGTGAAATATGCCGATGTTGTCCATAGCCCGATCGCTGATATTAAAAACTATCCCGAAAATGTTGATGTTTGCCTCGTTGAAGGGGCGATCGCTAATGAGGAAAATCTAGAACTAATTCACAAAATCCGCAAACAGACAAAATTCCTGATTTCTTTTGGTGATTGTGCGGTGACCGCAAATGTCCCTGCCATGCGAAACATGATGGGAAGCAATAATGCAGATACGGTGCTACGCCGTAGTTACTTAGAGCTAGGTGACATTACACCGCAACTTCCCAATGCTCCCGGAATTGTTCCTGAACTATTAGAAAAAGTGATGCCCGTTCACGAAGTGGTGAAAGTGGATATGTATATCCCCGGTTGTCCTCCATCGGCGGATCGGATTAAAGCAGCGATCGCACCTTTGCTAGAGGGCAAGATACCCCTGATGGAAGGACGCGAAATGATTAAGTTTGGATAGCCCTCACCCCTAGCCCCTCTCCCATAGGGAGAGGGGAATAAGAAATAAATATTGAGACAATCTAGTCATGGCAAAAACAGTAGTAATCGATCCCGTCACGCGCATTGAAGGTCATGCCAAAATCTCGATCTTTCTGGATGATCTTGGCGAAGTTTCCGATGCCCATTTTCATGTGGTGGAATATCGCGGCTTTGAGAAATTTTGCGAAGGTCGCCCCATGTGGGAAATGGCAGGAATTACCTCACGCATTTGTGGCATCTGTCCCGTGAGTCATCTATTAGCATCCGCGAAAACAGGCGATAAATTATTAGCAGTGAAGATTCCTGTGGCAGGCGAGAAACTGCGACGGATGATGAATCTTGCTCAAATTACCCAATCCCATGCCCTGTCATTTTTCCATCTCAGTTCTCCCGATTTTCTGCTCGGTTGGGATAGTAATCCTGCGACCAGAAATGTATTTGGCTTAATGGCAGCAAATCCCGATCTCGCTAGAGGTGGTATTCGCTTGCGTCAGTTCGGTCAGCAAATTATCGAAATTTTGGGGGCAAAGAAAATTCATACGGCTTGGGCAGTTGCGGGTGGTGTGCGATCGCCTCTGAGTGAAGAAGGTCGGGCATGGATTCGCGATCGCCTACCCGAATCCCTAGCCACGATTGAGAATGCTTTAGGATTATTCAAAAATTTATTAACTGAACTGCAAACGGAAGTTGATGTGTTTGGTAAATTTCCATCACTTTTTATGAGCTTAGTCGGTAAAAAAGGCGAATGGGAACATTATGGTGGGCATATTCGCTTTGTTGATAGTCAAGGGCAAATTGTCGCCGATCACCTCAGTGAAGATGACTATCAAGAATATATCGGTGAAGCCGTTGAGCCTTGGTCATACCTCAAATTTCCCTATTACAAACCCCTTGGCTATCCCGATGGAATTTATCGCGTTGGACCTTTAGCAAGGCTGAATGTTTGTGAATATATTGATACCCCTAAAGCCAATCAGGAGTTACAGGAATTTCGCGATCGCGCAGGGGGCAGGGTGGCGACCTCTTCATTCTTCTATCACTATGCGCGGTTAATTGAGATTCTAGCCGCTGTGGAAAAGATTGCGGAACTTGTGGAAGATCCTGATGTGATGTCATCGCATACTCGCGCCCAAGCAGGAATTAATGCCCTCGAAGGTATTGGCGTAAGCGAAGCTCCTCGAGGTACGTTGTTTCATCACTACAACGTTGATGAAAATGGAGTGATTAAGAAAGTTAACTTGATTATTGCCACAGGGCATAACAATCTAGCGATGAATAAAACCGTCGCCCAGATTGCCAAACATTATATTCACGATGGCAATGTGTCCGAAGGTTTTCTTAATCGTGTGGAAGCAGGGATTCGCAATTTCGATCCTTGCCTTAGTTGTTCTACCCATGCCTATGGACAAATGCCGATGCAGGTGCAATTAATTGGGTCTGATGGCAAGGTTTTCAAAGAAATAAGCAAATAAAGGGTCGGCGGCACTTAGTGCCGCCGACCTTTATTTGGAGGCTATATAATGAAAGTGAATAGATAACTAGGAATTTGTCACTTGGTTTACCCAAGACTATTCTTGAGGAGGTGTTGCTCTCCATGCAAGTACTGGTTTTGTTTGAAGATCGACATGACGCTGGCTGTCAATTAGCGGAATTAATTGTCAAATCCAAGCCTACGAATCCAATTGTTTATGGGATTCCCCGTGGCGGTATATTGGTTGCTGCGCCGATCGCACAGCAACTTGGCTGCCCTTTGGATGTAGCGATCGCCAAAAAAATAGTGCTACCGATTAATCCTGAAACTGCGTTAGGTGCGATCACAGCTGATGGCTATATGCTAGATATCGGCAGGCAATATTGCTCTCCTAGCGAATGGGCTCATGCTGTTCATTATGCAAGGACTAAAGCTGATGGACTACTGCAATCATTTCAACCATTCCGACCGCAGTTAGACATTGCTGACAAGACGGCAATCCTTGTTGATGATGGTATTGCTACAGGCGCAACGATCGCCGTGATTGCGGCGGCTATGAAAACCTTACCCTACAAAGAAATTTGGCTAGCGGCTCCTGTTGCGCCCCTACGAATGCCCAAGGCGATCGCCTCACGGATTGACAATATCATTTTATTAGAACGCCCTGAAGTGTTTGTAAGTGTCAGCTATTTTTACAAGCGGTTTCCTGAAGTGATGACAGAGGAAGCTTTAGTATGTTTTCAAATGGCTAATAGCTAATCTTCTCGTATTTCTTCGCTATCTAATAGATCAATAATGCGATCGCGGAGAAAAAATTCATTGCGCTCTAATTCACACTCGATACATACCCAATCGCGATCACCATAAAATTGACAGAGTTTGTAAATAGGTTGTAAACGACTTATACAACCTTCCTCAACGAGATTACAAGCATCATGCTTGATGGCATCAATGGAATAGGGCATTGATTGTTTGGCGGCTGTGGTAATCATTTTTACCTCCTTAAAAAGTTGAGTCTCCTCAATTTTTACCAAGTATAGAATTACTTCTCTTATTCTATTATCAATGATTAGGAACGCTTTGAATCATCTTTAGCTAATTCACTGAATTAGCAAATGCGGGGTAACTGCTCGCCAATGAGCATACTCAAAATTCGACTCACTCCGATCTGACCACGCATAGATACGAGTGCTTGTCCGCGATCACCAACTCTACCAATTACACGCATTTGTCCGCCTGCCTCAGAAAAGCTCCGAGCAATAGCGATCGCTTTCTCAGCTTCTGCCTCAGGGACAAATGCCACAAATCTCCCCTCATTGGCTACATAGAGTGGATCAAGCCCTAAAATTTCACAGACTGCGCGGACATCCTCTTGCACAGCGATCGCTGATTCTTCTATGGTGATATTCAAATTAGCGGTACTCGCTAATTCATTCAGTGCAGTTGCCAAGCCGCCACGGGTTAAATCGCGCATTGCATGAATTTCCACACCTGCCTCTAGCAAAGCCATCACCAAATCCGCCAAAGCCATGCAGTCGCTCTGAATTTCTGTCTCAAATTCCAATCCTTCTCGTGCCGACATAATGGCGATGCCATGACGACCAATATCACCATTCAGGAGAATCACATCTCCTTCACGAATCGATTGTGGTGCAATTTCTAAATCCGTTGCGATCGCCCCAATCCCCGAAGTATTAATGAAAATGCCATCACCCTTACCGCGATCGACCACCTTCGTGTCACCCGTGACAATCTGCACACCTGCCATCTCGGCAGCCTGACGCATCGATTGCACCACGCGCCATAATGTCTCGATTGGCAAGCCCTCTTCCAAAATAAAGCCTGCACTCAAATACAGAGGTTTTGCTCCCACCATCGCCAAATCATTAACGGTTCCATTGACAGCTAAAGTCCCAATATCTCCCCCCGCAAAAAAGAGTGGTTTCACCACATAGGAATCCGTCGTAAAAGCTAATTTTTGTCCTGATAATGAAATAGTTGCAGCATCCTGTTGAGCGCGATCTCCCATCCCAAAAGCAGGGGCAAATATTTCAGAAATAAGTTGATGCGTTAACCTACCACCCCCACCATGCGCCAATAAAATTTGTGGATATTGCTGGAAGGCGATCGGGCAAGATATGTTTTCTAGAGCCATTGTTGTATTTCTTGGATAATTGCCAAAATGATTGCTAAGGATAAATGCAATCAAAATTACAATTTGTTGACAAAAAAAGTTAACATAAAATTAATATTTCTATTTAATATTTCCCTAAGTAGCGTCAATTCATTTCCTTCAACTCACTCAAACGTCATGGTTCGACAACTCAAAAGTATTGCACCGCATGGTGGTCAATTAATCAATCGCATTGCCTCAGAAGCCCAAAAAGAAGTTTTTTATAGCAAAGCTGACCACTTGCCACGTGTGCAACTGACTGAGCGCGCACTCTCCGATTTAGAACTAATTGCGATCGGCGGTTTTAGTCCCCTCACAGGTTTTTTGGGCAAAGCCGACTATGAGTCTGTAGTGATGAATATGCGTCTTGCCAATGGCTTGCCTTGGTCGATTCCTATTACTTTGCCTGTGACAACTGAAGTGGCTGACAGCTTGACCGTTGGCAGCTTGGTGCGCCTTGACGATCCCGATGGCATTTTTATCGGTGTCCTCGAATTAAGCGAAAAATATAAGTACGACAAGCTCAAGGAAGCACTGCATGTCTACCGCACCAATGAAGATCGTCATCCGGGGGTAAAGGTTGTTTATAACCAAGGTGAGGTGTATCTTGCTGGAGATGTGTGGCTACTAGAGCGTCGCCCCCATCCTCTTTTCCCCACCTATCAAATTGATCCTGCGGAATCCCGTGAGCTATTTATTCAAAAAGGTTGGAAGACTATAGTTGGTTTCCAAACCCGTAACCCCATCCACCGTGCCCATGAATATATTCAGAAATGTGCGTTAGAAATCGTTGATGGTTTGTTCTTGCATCCTCTAGTCGGTGCAACTAAGAGCGATGACGTGCCTGCTGATGTGCGGATGCGTTGCTATGAAATTATGCTGGAGCATTATTTCCCCTTAGATCGTGTGACCCTAGCAATTAACCCTGCGGCAATGCGTTATGCGGGACCTCGTGAAGCGATTTTCCATGCTTTGATTCGTAAGAACTACGGCTGTACTCACTTCATTGTCGGTCGTGATCATGCGGGTGTTGGCGATTATTATGGAACCTATGACGCGCAATATATTTTCGATGAGTTTGAAGCTGGCGAGCTAGGCATTATTCCTTTGATGTTTGAACATGCGTTCTATTGCAAGCGCACTGGCGGCATGGCTACGACTAAAACTAGTGCCAGTTTACCCGAAGAGCGCGTCCATCTGTCTGGTACAAAAGTCCGCGAGATGCTCCGTCGTGGTGAATGTCCTCCTCCTGAGTTCTCCCGTCCTGAAGTGGCGGCGGAACTTGCTAAAGTAATGCACAAAATGGCGATCGAGGAAGCTTCTACAGGCTTTGAAATCTAACAAAAAAGGAGGTGCTTAGCACCTCCTTTTTTGTTAGATTTCAGATGGAATTGATTAAAGTCACTTATTAGCTTTAACAATTTGGTTGATTACTGATTTTTGAGCTTCAATGCTTTCTAGTAAACGAAACTGCACTAGCGATCGCAATAAATTATGTTCAGGATATTTAACATTAAAGTAGACATTTCCTGCTAAATAATCTGTAAAGAATCGCAGTCCTAACTCAAAAGTAATTACACGAACTGCATCGTAAATATAGTCATAATCATATTCCGTCAGGAACGATCGCGCCGTTGAGAGATATCCCTGCAAAATCGCTTCGCAAAGTTCCACATCAAACGCTACGCTTTCCCAATCTTCTATCTCCTCCCCCGCAGGATTGCATCCCGATCGCAAACAATCGCCAATATCATAATGGATTAAGCCAGATTTCACCGTATCTAAATCAATTACACTCACTGCTAAGTTCGTCTGCTTATCAAATAGAATATTATTTACCTTGGGATCACCATGCATCGTGCGTAATGGCAATTTCCCTGAAGCTTTCGCATCTTCTAAAATATGGGCTAAGCCTTGGCGATCGCTCACAATTTGCAAACAATAATCAACCTCCGCAGATCGCGTTACATTACTTTGGGCAAGTACTTCCTCATATTGCCCAAGGTATCGCGGTGTAATATGAAAACCATCTAGTGTGTCTGCTAATTTCTCTGGAGCTAAATCACTAGTCAAATGATGGAATGTCCCTAATGCATAGCCAACTTCCTCCGCTTGCTCAGAATTTTCCATCACATCAAAGGATTGTGAATCAGCGATGAAACTGAGCGATCGCCAAAATTCACCATTCTCGGCTTGGTAATAGTCTTGTCCTTGTTGTGTAGATAATACCTGCGGAACTGTCCATTGGCGATCTAGGGGCGTATTTTTTAAGCGATCTCGCACATGCTCTCCATAAATCCGCATATTTTGCATCACCAGTGCTGGTTCACGGAATACATTGGTATTTAAGCGTTGCAGGATAAATGACTGGTCTATACCTTGCCGAGAGACTAAGAAAGTATCATTAATATTGCCACTGCCAAATGGTTGTAAATTATCAATTTCTTGCTGCGGTGAGAATTTTTTAGCGATCGCAATTAGTCTGGCAAGTTCGTTATGATCCATGTTTGACTTAGAGAATATCTTAGTTGCCCAAATGTACTACAGTTATTGCTATTTGTGGAGCAAAGATACACCTCACTTTGCAAGATTCATCTTTACTCAGCAAAACCTCGACGACAAGCGTCTTTTGTTGTACGGTTAAGTATCAAGGCAAACCAGTATTTATCTATGAAACTCCTCAACATTGGTTGTGGATTAACATTTCATCCCGCGTGGATCAATATCGATGTTGTCCCATCCGCCCCAGAAGTTCAATATTGTGACATAACTCAAAAATTACCCTATCCAGATAATTACTTTGATGCTTGCTATAGTTCCCACGTATTAGAGCATCTGACAAAAGAGGATGCCCACAAACTTCTAGCAGAGTGCCGACGCATCCTCAAACCTCAAGGCATTCTTCGTGTAGTAGTTCCTAATTTAGAAGCAATTGTGAGAGAGTATTTACGGATTTTAGAAGAAATTAGTTTGAATCCTAATCTACCCTCACAGGAAATACAGGATGACTATGACTGGATCATGCTAGAGCTATATGATCAGACAGTTCGCAACTTCAGTGGAGGGGAAATGGTACATTTCTTACAACAGCCGAATCTGACCAATAAGAACTATATTCGATCACGTATTGGTGCTGAAGCAGAGCAGTACTGGAAAAAGCCTCAAACCTTTTGGGAGAAGTTAACTGCCACAAAGTTATCGAAAATTCTTTCAAAAATCAAACCAATAATTATCAAATATTTACTTCTAATTGCAGGGAAGAAAGCTAGTAATTCCTTTAATGAAGGATGGTTTCGGAACTCTGGTGAAATTCATCGCTGGATGTACGATCGCTTTTCTTTGCAAAGATTACTCCATAAAGTTGGATTTAGTAATATTCAAGTTTGTCTAGCGGATGCAAGTAGTATTCCCGACTTTAATAGTTACAATCTTGATATAATGGATGGAAAAGTGCGAAAACCTGACTCTTTATTTATGGAAGCCATTAAGCCTTCTGAGGTGGCAATCTAGAGGTTTAGCTTTAAAAGCAAAAAATTTATATGACCTGTTGCTACATTCTCTTACCTGTTCATAATCGTCGAGAAATCACGCATAACTTTATCAAATGCCTAAATTTACAGACATATCCTAACTACCGCTTAATCTTAATTGATGATGGCTCAACTGATGGAACTGCTCAAATGGTGCAGAGTCAAATAGAGGATTTGACCATAATCACAGGAACGGGAAATTGGTGGTGGGCAGGGGGCTTGCAACAGGGGATAAACTGGCTCAAGGCAAATTCTCCCAATCATGAAGACGTAGTATTGATGATCAACGATGACGTAACCATCAAACCAGACTTTCTAGAAATAGGAATTAAGCTCTTACAGGCGATGCCGAATACATTATTACAGGCACAAGCCTATAGTAGCGATAATATTGAGGTTTGTCTCGATCGAGGATTGAACATTGATCTAAATACTTTGACCTTTGATCAAGCGAGTTCATCCTCAGAGATCAATTGTTTATGCACTAGGGGTTTATTCATGCGTTGGCAAGATTTGCAGAGGGCAGGGAATTTCTATCCACAGATATTGCCTCATTATCTATCAGATTATGAATTTACAATCCGAGCCTATCGAAAAGGCTTATCCCTCAAAACTCATCCCGATCTCAAGCTTTGGTTAAATGAGAAAACCACTGGATTTCATCCTAAAAAGGGCGATTTCCCTATTACCACAATCTGGAAACGATATTTCTCGCGCCGATCTTCTGCTAATAAGATTGATTGGACAATGTTTGTGTTACTTACTAGTCCTAAACGCAGTTTGCTGGCTAATCTCGGACGTATCTGGCTCAGAGGCTTAATTAATTTATTTGCTCAAAAATCTCTATGAATCCTTGGCAACTAACGACTCCCGTAGCTCTAATTATTTTTAATCGCCCTGATACCACAAGGCGAGTTTTGGAAGTAATTCGGCAAGCGAAACCTCCGAAATTATTAGTTGTCGCTGATGGTGCAAGGGAAAATCATCCCACCGATCGCCAAAATTGTGCAGAGACTAGAGCGATCATCGAACAGGTAGATTGGGGCTGTGAGGTGATGACCAATTTTAGCGATCGCAACTTGGGTTGTCGTCAGCGCGTTTCATCGGGTCTAAGTTGGGTGTTTGAGCAGGTTCCTGAGGCAATTATCTTAGAAGATGATTGTTTAGCCCATCCTAGTTTTTTTCGCTTTTGTGAAGAGCTACTAGAGAAATATCGGGATGATCAGCGCGTCATGCATATTGGCGGCAATAATTTCCAACCTCGCAAACATCAAATGCAGGATAGCTACTATTTTTCACGCTATAACCATTGCTGGGGATGGGCTAGTTGGCGACGCGCTTGGCAGCATTACGATGTAGATATGAAGTTATGGAGTCTTGTGCGTGATGGCGACTGGCTAGAAGGAATCCTTCAAGATCTTGATGCAGTTAAAGAATGGAAGCAGAACTTTCAAAAAATTAGCGATCGCATCACAGACTCTTGGGACTATCAATGGACTTTTGCCTGTTGGTTACAGCGTGGGTTAAGCATTTTACCGAATGTGAATCTAGTATCTAATATTGGCTTTAGCAAAGAAGCAACCCACACATATCGGAAGAATCTTTTCGCCGAAATTCCTGTGCAGCCAATGGAATTTCCGTTACAACATCCGATCATGATGCTTCGCGATCAAAAAGCCGATCAATTCACCCAAGACTTAATCTATAGCCATAGGCTCATTGCGAAGTTGCGGCGAAAGTTTTGGATGAGTGCAGATAGAAATATTTTCAACCTAATGTGAGAAAGGCTTTGCTTAGCAAAGCCTTTCTCACATTACATAAGCATGGCTTTTAGTTATGTGATTGTAAAATCTGTAAGCCTGTTGAAGCTTGACGTAGTATAGTTGTTTTAAATAATTTGTAGAGGGGGCTTCGACTCCGCTCAGCCCACGGTGTAAGCTAGCTGAGCGAAGTCGAAGCTGTAGTTTTTATTTGAATTATCTATACATATAAAATTTTGAAAGCTTTGCTTTGCAAAGCTTTCAAAATTAATAAACGCGCTGTATTTAGTCATGGCGAGACCATGGAATTAAAGCTGAGATTGTTATATTGGTTATAGTCAATCCTCTATTGCCACACCACACAAATCCATGTCCTTTGCTACTACTACCTCGCCCACCCATACTAATTTCAAGATTCGTGCCGATATCCTTGAGTTACAACCGAGCATTGTCCAGTGGCGGCGAGACTTTCATCGATTTCCTGAACTTGGATTTCAAGAAATGCGTACATCGACAGCGATCGCTGAAAAATTAACGGCATGGGGCATCCCTCATCAAACGGGTATCGCTCAGACTGGTATTGTCGCAACGATTACGGGCAAAAAAAAGGGGCATCACAAAGTATTAGCAATCCGTGCGGATATGGACGCACTACCGATTCAAGAAGAAAATATTGTGAATTATCGCTCTCAAATCGATAATATGATGCACGCCTGCGGTCATGACGGACATACAGCGATCGCCTTGGGTACAGCAAAATATTTATGGGAACATCGCAACGATTTTAGCGGTACGGTGAAGATAATTTTTCAGCCAGCCGAGGAAGGTCCAGGGGGCGCAAAACCAATGATTGAGGCAGGTGTGCTCCAAAATCCTACTGTTGACGCAATTATTGGCTTACACCTCTGGAATAACCTCCCTCTTGGTACGGTTGGCGTTCGTAGTGGTGCATTGATGGCAGCTACAGAGTTTTTCCATTGCAAGATCATTGGACGGGGTGGACATGGCGCACTTCCGCAACAAACCATTGATTCTATTCTGGTTGCTGCTCAAGTGGTAAATGCCATTCATACAATTGTGGCTCGCAATGTGAGTCCCCTTGAATCAGCAGTGATCAGTATTGGTGAGTTTCACGCAGGTTCAGCAGTAAATGTGATTGCGGATTCTGCAAGACTAAGTGGAACTGTGCGCTATTTTAATCCTGAAGTGGGCATGAAAGTGGCTTCACGGCTGGAAGAGGTAATTGCAGGTGTCTGTGCTTCCCATGGAGCGACCTATGATCTGCAATATCATAAGCTCTATCCTGCGGTGATTAATGACTATGCGATCGCAGAACTAGTTCGCTCCGTTGCCGAAAATGTCATTGAAACTCCCGAAGGTATCGTACCTGAATGCCAGACTATGGGCGGCGAAGATATGTCTTTCTTTTTGGAAGCTGTACCCGGATGCTATTTCTTCCTTGGTTCCGCTAATCCTGATAAGGGTTTAGCCTATCCCCACCACCATCCCCGTTTCAATTTTGATGAGACTGCTCTAGCGACTGGTGTGGAAATTTTTGTTCGTTGTGTGGAGAAGTTCTTGAATTAGGCGCTCTGTAATGCTGATACAGAATCGCGATTTATCCCTGTATCTCAACTAGAGCTATAGAGATTTTATACATATTATTTCGTGATTTTTTCTTCACAAACCCAGCGCCAAAGTAGATGCCTTTTGCCTTTTGCCTTGATACTTTTTACTTGATTAATTAGCGATCGCCTTTCTCTAGAACTCACTCCCCATAGGATAATTGAACTCTGCCAGATCAGAGTTGATAAAGTCATGGCGATACATAGCCCCAAACCTAACATCGGCAAACGGTTATAAGCCAAGCTGATGCGTACTGCCGCCCATGTAAATGACGCAATCCATAGCTCAATCTCCGAGCGCAAAGCCCAGATACTCGCAGTTCCCACCGTCAGCCATAGAAATACATCTAAGATCCATCGCAAATAGGTCTGTACTTCAATGAGTCTTTGGACTTGGCGATCTAACATCTGATCAACGTAGGACTCATCCGATGGATTAGAAACTGTATCGAGATCTTCACTATCCATTACTAAGTAGTTCCATCTTTAAGATATACAGAGATATACACAAATTCTTTCATAACAGAAAAGCTCCCATCAGGGAGCTTTTCTAAAAATTTAGTTTGCTTCTACAGTTGATTGCTTGAGTTTAGAAGTTTGACGACTGCGCCACCATGCCAGCAAAATACTGGCATTGAAAATACTGGAGTACGCGCCAGACAAGAAACCGATAATCAAAGCCAGTGAGAAAAACCTCAAGGTTGCACCACCGAATAAGAAAATCGCCACTAGTGGCAAAGTCGCAGTCAGGGACGTATTAATTGATCGCCCTAGAGTTTGATTGACCGAGGCATTAACTAGATCGTTAAAACTCGTATTACCCGCATCAAGTTTTACATTTTCGCGAATGCGATCGTAAATTACCACGGTGTCATTGACGGAAAAGCCACAGATAGTCAACATCGCCACAATAAATAAACTATCGATTTCCACGCCTAAGGTTAAACCCAAGATCGAGAAAGTCCCAACTGTTACGAAAATATCATGAAATAGCGCCAACACGGCAAAAGCAGCATAATCCAACTGAAAGCGAAATGCTAAATAAACGCCAATGCCCGCAAAGGACAAAATAATCGCTAGTAAACCATTGCGAAGCGCTTGTTGCCCGATCGCTGCGCCAACTTCATCAAGCTGTGACTTTTTAGGATCAACCTCACCATATTGTTTCAAAGAGTCAGTAAGCGTTGTCTTCAGTTTTTCTCTCTCCTCCGTCGAGAGATGCGCGGTACGCACTGATACGCCTTTTAGGTCTTTGCCTTCGACTAATTGAATAACACTATTTGTAAAGCCTTTACTTTCAACAGCCTGACGGACGATCGCAATATCAATGGGTTTGCCACAATTATCACCATTACAAGTTAATCCCAGTGTCACACTCGAACCGCCCGTAAAATCAAGTCCTAAACGTAATGGAAAACCTAATTGTTGGAATGACAACACCATCGCCACGATGCCTGCCACAATCACTGCTGTGGAAATCGTGAGGTAAAGACGCGCATTTTTAATTACATCTAATCTCATAGAACCGCACCGCTTGTATTGTCTTTTGTATTGTCTGTCTTGTCGTTTTGCTCTTTTGTTATTTCTTCAACCTCAGTTGCCACATCAATTGTCGATGTTGAGATTTTGCCGAAAGCTTTTATACCGTAGTATTCAGGCTTACGGAAACTAGGGTTGCTAATCATCGCCAACATTAGCGATCGGCTCAAGGTAATGGCTGTAAACATACTGACGATTACCCCAACACCAAGGGTCACCGCAAAACCTTTAACAAATCCTGAACCTAGCCAGAATAAGGTCACACAAGCAATTAATGTGGTCACGTTACTATCGAGGATACTTGACCATGCCCGATAGAAGCCTGCCTCAACGGATTTATAAAGTGTGCGTCCTGCTTTTAATTCTTCTTTAGTACGTTCAAAAATTAGGACGTTGGCATCCACTGCCATACCAATACTGAGGATAAAGCCTGCAATACCTGGCAATGTCAGTACTACGCCAAGCAAGCTAAACAAGGCATAGGTAATTACTGCATAGGTAATTAGCGCAATATCAGCAACTACACCCAAAATACGGTAGTAAAGCACCATAAAAATCAGAACTAGTGCTAAACCTGATACACCAGCATAGATACTGCTGAGAATGCTATCTGCTCCAAGAGTTGCACCAACAGTCCGATTTTCGACAATTTCGACAGGTACGGGTAAAGCTCCTGCACGTAACTGCAAAGCTAATTCAGTCGCAGAATCTAGGGTAAAGTTGCCAGTAATGACTGCTCGTCCACCTGTAATACCTTTACCTTGAAATTCTGGACCAACTGATGGAGAGCTAATTAATTTGTCATCTAAGAAAATTCCTAAAGCACGACCAGTACCACCGATTTCACCAGTAGTTTTAGCAAAGAGATCGCCACCCTTATCATCAAAGGTTAGAGCAACCTGCCAAGAGTCGGGTCCATTGCCAGTCGGCGATGCAACGGCATCTTTGAGCATATTGCCCGTTAAGCCTGTGCGTTCAAAGATACTCTTCAGATCTTCAACACTCTTTTTATATGTGGCTTCATTTTCAGCGATCGCCTTTTGATCGCCAGAGTTTTTCAGGAGTTCACGCTGAACCGTTGCTGCCTGTAGAATTTGCAATCTTGCTCTTAGCTCACTTTCCGTACCTTTCTTTTGCTTCCGAAAATCAAGTTGAGCAGTTGTGCCAAGTACGCGCTCAGCTTGAGCAGGATCATTGACCCCAGGCAACTGCACGATCAGTTGATTATTACCCGATAGCAAAATTGTGGCTTCGGAAACTCCTAAACCATTAATACGCTGCTCCACCACAAACTTGGCGGTTTCCATAATGCGCGACGTAATTTCATTAATACCTTGTTCAGGATTAGTTTTTGCTTGGAGTGTAAGCTGTGCGCCACCTCGTAGATCCAAACCTAATTTAGGTGGATAAATGAAGATTAGATACACAGCCCCTAATAAGATTGCCAATACGAAGGCAAGCAGGCGGCTTTGTTTACCCATATTTTTGTATAGCTTTTTGGTATAGCTTTTTGGTACAGCTTTTGCAGCTTTACTTCAAGCTAGATTAAACAGAGGATATTTTGAGACATCTGTCATCATACCCCACAGATACAGTGCGTTGCGCTGAATTAAAAACCAGAGAAATTTTTGAAAGCGTGGCGAAGCCACGCTTTCAAAAATTTCTCTGTACTTAGCAAAACTTTAAAAAGAAAGTGAATCAATAATTTCAAGATGAATCGGCAAAGCCCCTGAACGTATCTGTAAAGCGAGTTCATTAGCTGCCTCTGAAGTAAAGTTGCCAGTAATTACGGCTCGCCCACCTGTAATGCCCTTTCCTTTAAACTCTGAACCAACGGATGGAAAACTAATTAATTGATCGTCTAAGAAAATACCTACGGCTCGACCAGTACCAGCAATTTCGCCCGTAACTTTAGCAAATAAATCGCTACCTTGAGCATCAAAAGTTAGAGCAATTTTCCAAGCTCCAGAACTACCATCAAGTGGCGATGCAACAGCCTCTTTGAGCATATTGCCCATTAAGCCTGTACTTTCAAAAATATTCTTAAGATCTTCAATGCTCTTTTTATATGTAGTTTCATTCTCAGCGATCGCTTTGTGATCACCAGACTTTCTCAGAGATTCGCGTTGAACCTTAGCCACATGTAGAACCTGTAGCTTGGCTCTCAGCTCACTTTCCGTACCTCTCTTTTGCTTACGAAAATCAAGTTGACCAGTTGTACTAATTACCCTACTAGCTAGATTAGGATCATTAACCCTTGGCAACTTCACAAGCAACTGATTGTTATCATCAATCGTAACTACTGCACCAGAAATGCCTAAACCACTAATGCGCTTCTCTAGCACAAGCTTAGCTTGCTCCATAGCTTGTGGCGTAATTCTGTTAATTCCTAGATTGGGGTTGATTTTTGCTTGCAATTTAATTTGGATACCTTTTTGGAGCTTTAAAGTTGGTGCTAGTGTTTGACTAGCTAATGGTGAAATCCAAGCACCTAAGCTAGAGGTTAAGGTGATCAAGGCAAGAGACAATAATTGATTATGTCCATTCATGATTTTCTACAAACTTTTATGTAGTTTAGGGCATCTATAATTCAGTATCTGGGCGCTATCAAATATAAAACCCCAAAAGCTGTAGTGCACTCGCAACATGCGCCACAGCTTTTGGACTCTAGTTTTTAATTATGCCCAGCTACTTAGAGGTTTCTTAGAACTATTTTTTTAATTATTTTTGTATTCTGTTAAATAAAGCGACATTTAGCAGAAGATTGCAAATTTCCTAGTTAATTTAACCTATACCTTTGGAAAGAAATTTGAATTTAAGCCCCAAAAAATAGCTTTACAAGTGGTCGAAAATTGCCATAAATACCGCTTCCAGTAAGGAATTTATTTTTTTGTCCACTTTGATATCCTTATATCATCACTTATACAAAGCTTTGTAATACAGCCTACGCAAATTGTTGCGGGTAAACGGTAAACTTATATCAAAGCTGAAATTTAGGTTGGATTTGTGAGATCTCGTATCGAGCGAGTCTTTTCCGAAGACTGGCTAAATTATTATATCGATCTCTTTTCTGGAGCGAACTGACTGTGACTATTTACGTTGGAAATTTGTCTTATCAAGCTGCTAAAGAAGATTTGACAAGCGTCTTTTCTGATTACGGCACTGTAAAGCGTGTGCAATTGCCTACCGACCAAGAAACAGGTCGGGTTCGGGGCTTCGCCTTTGTGGATATGGAGGATGATGCTCAGGAAGAAGCTGCGATCGCCGCACTTAATGAAGCTGAATGGTTGGGACGTACCCTGCGCGTTAATAAGGCTAAACCTCGTGGTGAGCGTACTAACGATCGCCCTAGAGGTCGTGGCTACGCCTAGAGCCTAATTAATTGCTCACATTAGAAATAGCCAAGGGTGCTGTCTTCATTCTTGGCTGTTTCTGATGCAAAATTAAATTATGAGTAGATATCTACATACCCTTAAGCTGTTCTGGTCAACGGCGATCGCTGCGGAACTGGAATATCGAATTAATTTTGCGATCGCTGCCTTGAGCAGTATTGGCAACTTAGCAGGTAGCTTATTTGGCTTGTTTTTGTTTTACCGCACTGGTTACACTTTTGCGGGATGGCGCTGGGAAGAAGCGATCGTTGTCCTTGGCATCTTTACAATTCTTGAAGGATTTTCGACCACATTTCTCGCACCTAACTTGAGCAAAATTGTCCAGCATGTCCAAAATGGCACGCTAGATTTTGTCCTGCTAAAACCAATCAGTAGCCAATTTTGGCTGTCAGCAAGAGTAATCTCACCTTGGGGATTTCCAAATCTAATTTTTGGCTTTTGTATTTTGCTCTATGCAGGTAACAAGCTAGGTCTAGGTTTGAGCAATTATCTTTTCAGCTTCATTCCCCTCAGCTTTGGATTTATTAGTCTCTACAGCATCTGGTTTATGCTGGGAGCAACGAGCATTTGGTTTGTAAAAATTTATAACGTCACAGAAGTGTTACGAGGGTTAATGGAATCAGGTAGATATCCGATGGCCGCCTACCCTGCCTCTTACCGTTTCTTTTTTACCTTTGTTGTGCCGATCGCTTTTTTGACCACAGTCCCTGCGGAAGCTCTGTTAGGTCGAGGCGAAGCTATATGGACGTTTGGCTCGATGTTTTTAGCGATCGCCTTGCTCTATGCTTCTAATAAATTTTGGCAATTTGCTTTGAAATTTTATACAAGTGCCTCTAGCTAAATAAATTTGCATTTAATAAAACCTGCGGTGCACGCACAGATTTCACCGCAGGTTTTATTATTCTCAAATAATGTAAGGCGGCGCGAAGCGCCGCCTTACATTATTTGGGCTGAGAATGGCGACAGATATAAATTGTAAATTTTGCTTATGAGTTGCGCTGCTTTGCAGCGCAACTCATATTTTGGAAATTGCTATAAACTAACAGCCATAGAGACAATTCGTAAATTGCCCCTATGGCTTTATTTGATATGCTGATTAGTAACTGACTGCAAATAGAATTGCAAATATATAAAGAACTATGCCTAGATCGCAACGTAATGACAACTTCGTCGATCAAACCTTTACCGTTATTGCCGACACGATTTTAAAACTCTTTCCTGCCAGTCAGAAAGAAAAAGAAGCATTTGCCTATTACCGTGATGGTATGTCGGCTCAGGGTGATGGTGAATATGCCGAAGCTTTAAGCAACTATGAAGAAGCCCTGAAACTTGAAGAAAATGCCTACGATCGCAGCTATATCTACTACAACATGGGCTTAATTCATGCCAGTAATGGTGAACATGACAAGGCTCTTGAATACTATGCAGAAGCGATCGATCTTAATCCTCGGATGCCCCAAGCTCTCAACAATGTCGCCGTGATTTATCACCACAAAGGGGAAAATGCTCAAGATGAAGAACAGGCGGAAGAATATTTCAATATAGCTGCCGATCATTGGGTAAGAGCAATCCGTCTTGCCCCCAATAACTATATCGAAGCTCAAAACTGGCTCAAAACTACTGGTCGAGCAGATATCAATCTTTTCTTCTAGAATGTGCGATTTCAGACTGATAAATATTAAGTAAATAAAATTTGTCCAAATTTAGATAGTGATTATGATTGATAGAGAACAAGTGCGTCACGTTGCCCATTTAGGCCGTTTGCAGTTAACTGAAGCTGAAGAAATTTCCTTCACCAAGCAACTAGATAGCATTTTGGACTATTTCCAACAGCTTAATGAACTTGATTCCCTACTTGAAGGGGTTGAGCCAACCACTAGAGCCGTAAATACGGTTAATGTGACTCGTCCTGATATATTGCAACCATTTACCGAGCGCGAAGTCTTACTAGATTGTGCGCCCGATCGCGATGAAGACTTTTTCCGCGTACCACAAATCATGGGTTAACTTATAGGCGATCTCATTTCATGGCTAAGAGCATATGGCAACTAAATAACACCCACCATAAGTTATGGATACTTTAGGGCATCTCGATCAATCTGGATCTAGCAACGAAGCTGCAAATTACAATTCTCATAACGCCAATATTAGCAATCCGTCTCCACTATCATCAGTAGTGACTCCCTTGAGTATCCTGTTAGCCGAAGATAACCTTGTCAATCAAAAGGTGGCTTTGCGAGTACTCAAGCATTTAGGATATCAAGCTGATGTTGTCGAAAATGGACAAGCAGTAATTGAGGCGATCGCCAATAAGTCCTACGATCTGATCCTGATGGATATTCAGATGCCTGAGATGGACGGTTTAGAAGCAACACAATATATTCGCAATCAAGAACTCGAATCCCAAATCCCTCCTATAGCGATCATTGCCGTAACTGCCAATGCTACCCATGACGATCAAGATATTTGTCGGCAAGCAGGGATGAATGACTATATTAGTAAACCTATCCAGATCGACAAGCTCAAAAATATTTTGCAGCAATACGAATCACTCAAAAATAATCAAAACTAATAAAAAAGCAGCGCATTGCGCTGCTTTTTTATTACTGAACGTCAGTTCGGGATGAGCGGACAAATAAGAAAACAAAAGGAAAAGCCTTGCTTAGCAAGGCTTTTCCTTTTGTTTTCTTAGAGAGGGTTTGCTACGCTAACCCTCTCTAAAAGTCCGTTTCAAATGTCTTATGCAACTGCTACAGGTGCATAAACGCTGATCTTTTGGCGGGTTTTACCAAAGCGCTCAAAGGTAACAACGCCATCAACAGTTGCGTATAGAGTATCATCGCTACCGCGACCAACATTATTACCAGGATGGAACTTAGTACCGCGCTGACGCACAAGAATGCTACCTGCCTTAACTACTTGACCACCGTAGCGCTTGACACCAAGGCGTTTAGCATTAGAGTCACGACCATTTCTTGTACTACCCGTACCTTTCTTATGTGCCATTTGTTTTTGATCCTCTTATATGATTAAAAGACGAATATAGCGTTTCTTAGACCAGTGAATGTTTCCCTGTTTTCGTTAAGGAAACACCCTTTGTAACTCTCTTAAAAAGCGCCAAAAAGAAAAGTCACTTAGTGACTTTTCTTTTGGATTAAGCAGCCTTACCACTTAGGTTGATCGCTTCAACCATAATGCGAGTTTGGGGCTGGCGGTGACCGTTCTTTCTACGAGTCTTTTTCTTGGGACGCATTTTATAAACGATTACTTTTTTTGCCTTAAAATGGCGCAGTACAGTAACTTCAACAGTTGCATTATCAACTAGGGGCTGACCGATAGAGATGTCGCCATCTAAGTTGGCAAGCAAAACCTTATCAATAGTCAATTTACTGTCTGGTTCAGCGTTTAGTAATTCAACGTCATAAAATCTGCCGACTTCGACGCGATATTGCTTACCGCCTGTTTCAATAATTGCGTAACTCATGGTGTTTAAATATTTAGTAGATGCCGTACAGGTATTGACAAAAGGAATTCATCAATTTTGCAAACAACCCGATCCGAGCATGAAAGATCGTGCGATCTATAACTATACAGGAAATAAGCAAATAAATTTTCACTTCGCAAAAATTTATTTGCTTATTTCCTATAGGAGAATTGCGGCGCTTCGCGCCGCAATTCTCTATTTAAGCCAGCCTAAGCCTACACCTGTAAGTAATAACGCTCCAAAGACTAATCGATATCCAACAAATACCCATGTAGTATGGGTTTGGAAAAATTTCAAAAGCCATGCGATCGCGAGGTAAGAGAAAATTACCGAGGAGATGAGTCCAACCGCTAATTGTCCAGCACCAACATCAAATCCTTTTTTGACAATGCTCAGTAACTCGACTAAACCTGCGATCGTAATTGCAGGAATCCCTAACAAAAATGAAAATCTAGTCGCAGCAACCCGATCTAATCCCAAAAATAAACCTGCTGTCAAAGTAGAACCAGAGCGTGATACACCAGGAACAAGTGCCATCGTCTGAGCTAATCCCATTAAGATGCCATCAATGACGCGGACTCTATGAAAATGCCGCTTTTCTTGTTGACCGCCTCTTTGCCCAAAAAGTTCGGCTAGTGCGAGTAGGCTAGACATCACAATTGAGGCGACCGCAATTGCAGTCAAACTCCGCAAAGGAGAATTGTCATAGTCTTTGATAAAAACTTTAATCAGCAATCCTCCCAATAAAATGGGAATCGTACCTAAAGCGATCGCTATGGCTAGCTTAAACTCCTGTGATTTGTATTGCTTCTTACGAACAGCCTCAATACTACCCAAAGTAATATTACTGAGATCTTTCCAAAAATAGCTAACTACCGCCACAATACTTCCCAATTGAATGACAGCATCAAAGGACACTCCAGCATCATTCCATTGAAAAAGTGCGGGGACAACCTTGAGGTGTGCTGAGCTACTAATCGGCAAGAATTCAGTTAGTCCTTGCACAATCCCCAAAACAAAAGCCTGCCAGTATTCCATAAAAATTTAAAACTAGACAGATGACATATATCACGAACTAAGTAGCTAGACGCAATTAAATATAATACTCACAGCCCTGTAGAACAATCTATGCTTGCTTTGCATGGCTTAAACTTGGCTTTTTAATTTAAGTCAAACAAAGCTGACAAAGTATTTTGGGAAGCCCCTATACCTCTACCTTTTTGGACAGGTTTCCTGTCATAATAGGGTCTAAAAGCAATTTCTATTTAATTCTATTTAATTTTTAGGTGTAAGTATATGGATTGGAGAATATTAGTTGTATTAGGACCTATTGTCTTAGTAGTTTTCTGGGCAGCTTTTAACCTCGGTAAAGCCGTCATTAAGGGTGAAGCTTCTCTATTCGGCAAATATGGCAACAACCCATTTCAATAAAAATTTAGATAGTTAAAATCTGTCGTCTATCTAAGCCTTAATTGAAACTGGTATGAGCGTGAGCATTGCTTGCGCTCATACCAGTTTTTAGAAAGTTATGGTATTGAGATGATATTTACAAGTTACACACTAAAAACTGCGTTAGTGCAGCCTGCCACACATTCTTGCATCACTAGATGCGTAATCATTAGCATTCAAACGATAGAATAATTCCAGAAATCAACAAAATTAATCTTGTAAGGTAGCTAATATATGGCAATCGGAGAATATAAGCCTGGTTTAGAAGGAGTTCCTGCCACCCAGTCAAACATAAGCTATGTTGATGGACAGTCAGGTTTACTCGAATATCGGGGTATCCGTATCGAGGATCTTTGCAAGTATAGTAATTTCCTTGAAACCAGTTACTTATTAATCTTCGGCGACTTACCCAAAGCCATTCAACTAAATGAATTTGAAAACGATATTACCCATAGAAGAAGAATCAAATATCGCATTCGCGACATGATTAAGTCGTTCCCTGATAATGCTCATCCTATGGATGCACTCCAAACTAGTGTTGCTGCATTGGGAATGTTTTATCCTTTAGGTAATTTCCATGATTTGGACTATATCTATCAAGCAACAGTGAGACTTTTAGCCAAAGTTCCAACTATGGTGGCAGCATTTCATATGATGCGTCAAGGTAATGATCCTGTGATGCCTCGTGATGATTTAGATTACGCTTCCAATTTTCTCTACATGTTAAATGAGAAGGTTCCTGATCCTTTGGCAGCACGTGTTTTTGATGTATGTTTGACTCTCCACGCTGAGCATACAGTTAATGCTTCAACCTTTGCTGCCTTGGTGACTGCTTCGACCTTAACTGATCCCTATGCAGTGATGACCTCTGCGATTGGCACTTTAGCTGGACCTTTACATGGTGGAGCTAATGAACAAGTAATGAACATGCTCGAAGAAATTGGTTCTGCTGAAAATGTAACTCCTTATCTTGAACGCAAAATTGAGCGGAAGGAGAAGCTTATGGGCTTTGGACATCGTATTTATAAAGTGAAAGATCCGCGTGCGATTGTCCTTCAGGGATTAGTGCATGAATTGTTTGAAAAATTTGGTCACGATCCTTACTACGATGTTGCTTTGGAACTGGAAAAACAAGCTTATGAGAAGCTTGCTAGTAAAGGAATTCATCCTAATGTTGATTTCTATTCAGGATTGGTTTACAAGAAGTTGGGGATTCCTAGTAATTTGTTTACCACTATTTTTGCGATCGCTCGTGTACCAGGATGGTTAGCCCATTGGAAAGAACAGCTTTCCGATAACCGTCTATTCCGTCCAACTCAAATGTACACAGGTTTGCATGATGTCACCTATGTCCCTATTCATGAGCGCTAAGTAATTTACGCAAGACTAACTATCAGTTAATTATATTTTTGTGCCACCTCCTACGAGGGTGGCATAAAAATATAATTAACGTGAGTTCGGGATAAGTTGAAATTAGCTTTTAAAATTTGCCAGCTTAACCCAAACTGATGTTAATTAGCATTTTAAAGACTTTTCAAAAGATACAGTGCTTTGCGCTTTCTCGAAACCCAGATAAATTTTAAAAAAGCTTGCAAAGCAAGCTTTTTTAAAATTTATCTGTATTACACAAACCCTAAATAGGCTGTAAGTAGCTAGACTTACTTAAAAACCAGAGACAAAAGCTGTGGTGCACGCGCAGCTTGTACCATAGCTTTTTTGTTTTTATATTTAATTGTGCCTAGCTACTTAGCATATGTTTTAGCATGATTGCTAAGCCATACAACTTACTCGGCATCCATACAGGAGTACATGGAACACCTGAGTTATTTCTTAATACGATCTTAAGATAAGCAAAGAATAGATTCCAGTTAGGATGTTCAACAGTTTTGAATTCAAAAGGAGCATTTCTCGAAATTAACGAAATATCTAAATTTATTTTTTGACTCAAAAATTTAAATAAACGCATTAAAGCAACTTGACTTTGATAAAACTTAAGTCTGTTATTAATGTATGAATTATTTGAATCATTTTTGTCATGTCTACGATATGCAATGAGGGGAAGATCGATATAAAATTTTTGGGCTCCTAATATTGAAGCTCCGAAGACAATACAGGTATCTGATGGCATTTTATAATCGCCAATATAATTACAGGGAAGAATTTCACTCAAGTATTTACGGCGAATAGAGTTGGCTGATGTTGGGCTGCCGACAAATCGCATTTCTTGTAAAGTCAAAATAATAGAATATCCACAATCCATTATATAGTTACGGAATTGTTCAATTTGCTCTTTGCTAGGAGCTTTATAGTCTTGTTCTAAGTGATTGAATATCCCCATTTTGGAGTACAAAAAGCCACAATTTGGATATTTATGATAAACTTCCAAAGCGATTTCCAAATATTTTTCATGGTAGAAATCGTCTGCATCAAGAAAAAATAGGATGTCACCTGTAGATTGCTCAAAACCAGTATTAGTAGCAGCTAGCTGACCTTGATTCTTTTGATGAATAATAATTTTGACGTTTGGAATCTGATTATAAAGTTTTTGTAGCATTTCTCCAGAGCCATCTGTGGAAGCGTCATCAACAACAATAATTTCATCAAATGGATGGGTTTGCGCTAGAGCACTGTTGATCGCTTCACAAACATAGTCCTTATAGTTGAAATTATTGATTAAACAAGTTGTTTTCATAAGCTAGGGTCTTTGAGCATGCTTCACAATATCAACTAAACCATAGTACTACAGCAATTTTCGAGCAAACAAACCAAGAAATTTTTAAAAATTTCTTGGTTTGAGTTCAAGTGATTGTAACGCCTACCGTTGTTAGGAAACGTTTAGCGATCGCTATGGGAGCGTAATTTTCAAGCGCCCATGCTCTACCTGTGGCTGAAATTTCAGGTAGGCGATCTAAATTTTGAGCAATACGATTGACAGAGCTATCAATATCATCAAGATCAATGCCAATGTAATGTTTCCAATTCTCAGGCATGACAGGCAAGATAAATCCATATTTATCAAAATCCAAGTGAATTGGTACACAACCTGCTGCCAAAGCTTCCCAAAAACGCCAACTGTCCCATTGGACAAGTCGATGCGTTTTCCAGCCTAACTTAGTAATAGTTTTACGACAGGCTCTACCGAAAATCGTCCAAGGATGGTGTGGGAATGGAGAGATAAAATAACCACCAAAACTACTACAGGTAGTTGTTGAGAGGAGAAGTTCATAATAGCCCGGATTATGTCTGCCACTGGCTTGCGCCCATTGCAATGTGTGATAGGCTCCGCGATCGCGTGCATCAGTTATCACTTTAGACTCTAGGGGAATAATAGAATTGATTTTGGGTAAAAAATGCTGCTGTATATAGTTGCGCAATGAGTGATCGCCGTTGAGAAAAACACGGGAATTGACTAAGAGATTATGATGACGCTGATTGAAAGGTGGCACATGAGATAATTCTTTGATAATTCTTTCAGATAATCCAAAGGGAAAGGGATGGGTATTAGGAAATACGGGGGTAGATTTAGAAAGATGAGATTTAAAATAGTGGTCAAATCGCGCTAGGTTGGCATCTAGAAAGTTTTTGCGTGGACTATCATCGGATAGGTCAATTAAGATAGTTTGATGAGGGCGATTTTTTCTTAGTAGATGTTGAATGTCACACAGTGATTTCGCAAATTGTCCCTGTCTCTCCCACCAAGCCTCATTGATAATGACAATATCGCAGTCATCGGGACTAACATTTGGATCATAACGGAATAAAAACGGATCTTCAGGAGATGGTAGCCAAAAATTGACATTTGCATAAAACTCAATACCTAATGCTTTTAGCCCTTCGCCTAAACAGACGGTTCCATGTTGATAGTAATGATATGCCGAAGCATAATCTCCATAACCATTGAGAGTTGGTGGAAAGCAATAGAAGTAGACTTTTAATTTGCTTTTATCGTTCATATAACGTTATTTGTGCAGAACTCTTACGGTAGCGATATCCCTAATGTGGAATTTAAAAGATCAGTGTCACGGCAAGCCGAAAACCTGTAGTGCGATCGCCTTGGTTTGCCGCATTGCAAGAACGCTTAGCAGAACGGCAATAATGAGCAGGATCACGCCATGAACCACCTCTTATTACTCGGCAAGGATCGTTACCCTGCGTCCATGCAGAGCCATCCTTGGGTAATAGGTCATAATCATCATGCCAAATATCTTCGCACCACTCCCAGACATTCCCATGCATATCATGTAATCCAAAGGCATTAGCGGGATAGCTACCAACTTCAGTGGTAATAGCACTACTGATACCTTGGGGAGCATATAGATAGGGGATTGCTGCATTGTAGTTTGCAAGATTTGCCATAATGGTTTCACCAAAGCAAAATGGAGTTAAAGTTCCCGCACGACAAGCATATTCCCATTCCGATTCACTGGGCAAGCGATAGGGTTTGCCAGTACGCTCAACGATTTGCTGACAAAAGCTCTGCACATCATCCCACGATACGCTCTCTACAGGGCGATCGCCATTACCGATAAACATAGCAGGATTGTTATCCATCACTACTTTCCATTGCTTTTGGGTAATGGGAAAACGAGAAATAAAGAAAGCAGGAATATTCACTATATGACGCGGACTCTCTTCTTTAGTGCGCTCTCTTTCGCTAATCGGCGATCCAATTTGCAATTTGCCTGCGGGGATGAATACCATCTCCAAACTAATTGGCTTACCTTGAATATTGCCTAGGGTTTCAAAATAGGAACGCCCAATTTTTTGTTTGGTATTAATTTGTAATAGTGTTTTCGCTAACTTACCGACACCAATACGATTAATTTTTACAGTCGCTGTTTCAAAGGAAAATTGCGATAGTTGTGGTGCAATCGATTGAATTGGTGGCTTAGGGACAGAGATGGGGGTGATATTGGTTTTAGCGATCGCGCTTCTTTTAACAGATTTTGCTAGGCGAGGTACATAGGCTTGATAATTAGAAGAATTCGCATTTTTGAGATCATTTAAAACTGCTTGGGCTGTCTGATAGCGCTGGCTAGAAGCCGATAAAATCATGCGATCAAGAATGTCTCCTAATCCTCGACTGATGGAAGTATTAGCTAAAAAATCTCGCCAAATCCATTTACCATCCATATCCATCAACTCAAAAGGAGAAACATTGGTAAGCAGATGAATACAAGTCACACCTAAACTATAGATATCACTAGCAAAGATTGATTTTCCCCTTACCTGCTCTGGTGCGACATAAACGGCACTACCAATTCGCGTACCTGTTTCCATTATGGCAGCAGTGGATACATACTTAGCCGCTCCGAAATCTACCAGCACATGACTACCTGCGGCGATTGAACCAGAAGTACTTGGAAAGCGCCGACGGATAATATTTTCGGGTTTGATATCACGATGGATCACATTCCGTTCATGGATAAACTGTAGAATTGGCAATAAGTCACCTAGTAACATCCGAATTTTGGCTTCACTAAAGTTTCCTTGCTCCTGTAATTCCCTTAGCAGATCCTGTCCATCAATAAATTCTTGAATTAGATATTGTTTACCGTCAAGTTCAAGATGAGCGAACAAAGTTGGTATTTGGGGATGCTTGCCCAAATCATCTAAGCGAATCGCCTCTTGATGAAATAGCTCAGCCGCTTTCACTGCACTACTCAAATCCGCAGGAAAAAACTGCTTAATTACACAGGTTGGGCAGGAAGGCAATGCTTCATCAATGCCAATAAAGGTTCTCCCAAATCCGCCTTGTCCAAGGATTCTTAACGCTCGATAGCGATCGCCTATTTTTAACTTGGAGCCACATTCCTGACAGAAGTTCAATTTTGGCGATGTCTCTGGATTCTGGAAATTACAGCTAGGATTGAGGCAGTGGCTCATAGATATTTCTAGGAAGATATATCAAAAAATGACTGAGCTATTTTTTGATGGGAGTTATTGATTAGGAATAGAATCCATTTTGGCAAAACCAATCACCTGCATCTTGCCTTCCGTAAATTCTAATTTCAGAACTCTAGCAGTGATACCCTTACTTTCTAATTGTCGTAGATCTAACACATTATTTAAACCCTGAGCAAAAGCGTTAGCAATCTTGTCAGGAACTGGTGTTCCCTCTAATTCAATTCGTGGATTGATGATTTGTAATCTTGTGCCGCCAATAGTTTTGAGTTCAGCATTCACAGATACATTCAGAGGAGTTGGTTTCGGTTTTGCCGTTGTCGGTTGTGATTGCAAGGTTGCTGCTAACCGAATGCGATCGCCTTCTAAAAAAGTTACCTCTGGATTAACAAGATCGAGAATTTCAGCCTTTCCCTTATTCGTCCCCGTAATATCAATGCTGAGGTTTTTAAAAGAAGATTGGATTGTTGGCGATCGCAGGGCAGTATTGATATCTTCAGAGCGTAATACTACGCGAACGGCTGCTTGTAATGGGCGGCGCAAGACTATTTTCCCAGACTGCAATACATTCGGATCGATACTAATGGGGTCAGTTTCTAAATCAATCTCATCAATGCGGAGAAATTCTAAAACGTACACACCTCGACCTGCAACCCGAATGCGATCGACATTACCTAACAAAATTTGATAATTGGGGGCATTATCAACGCGCACCTCTAAAACATCTGCTCGTACAATCTGTCCACGCAAAAAATCCGTTGCGATTTTGTCGATCGCTATCCCAGGTGCGCCTGCTATACCTAGAACTGTCGTGAGTAACCCAGCAAATAATTCCATAACGCGCAGATGAGTATTGTTCTAATCATATAGTAATTTGGATGATGATATGCCATGATATGCCGCGCATAACATCATCCAAATTACGGAGTAATAAAATTAACAAGCCAATATTTTTATTGAGAGTCATGCTTTGCATGACTCTCAATAAAAATATTGGCTTGTTAAATAGCGAAATGTTGTAATAGTTAACAAGCAAGTTAGGAGTAGGAAATATGCAAATTCGGTTAGCTGTAGAGACGGATTTACCAGCAATTATTGAGATTTATAATGCGGCAATCCCCACTCGTCTTGCGACTGCCGACCTTGAACCAATTTCCGTCGAGAGTCGCCGTGCTTGGTTTCGATCGCATGGTGATCGCTATCCCGTCTGGGTCATGACTATTGGTAGCCACGATATTCAAAGCGATCAAAATGAACAAATTATTGGTTGGTTAAGCTTGCAAATGTTTTATGGTCGTCCTGCATATCACAAGACTGCCGAAGTTAGTATTTATATAGCTCCTAACTATCAAGGCAAAGGAATTGGGAAAAAATTGCTAGATCATGCGATCTCCAACTGCCCAAAGCTAAATATCTCTAAACTCGTAGGCTTTATCTTTGCTCATAACTCCGCCAGTTGTCGTTTATTTAGTAGTTTTGGCTTTGAGGAATGGGGCTTTTTACCGCAAATTGCAGAATTAGATAGTGTGGAACAAAGCTTAATCATTGTCGGCAAAAGTTTGTTCTAATTATTACAAATTGATGTCATTTTAAGTAGATGAGCATATTAAAACCGAAAGGATTGTTCCGTACTCTACGCGGGTGGAACAATCCTTTCGGTTTTCAGTTTAATTATGCCTAGCTACTTACTAGCGATTCTATAAAAGACGATCTCAATCAACAGCCAGAATTTTAAGCGATTGGCAAAGTTGCTGTTACTGATGGAATGGAAGTGGGAATAGAGGTTGGTTTTGACCTAACAAGATGCATAATGATTGTCACTAAATGCTAGGCAACTATCAATCCCAAGTTCGCTTCCAATTTCGTCCATAATATGACCTATAGAACTTCATCATAGTTCGTGATTCGTACTAACCACGATTAAGTAACGGATAGAAATGTCCAACTGGTCCCTGCCCCTGCCCGATCGCTAAAGAATATTTCAAAGCTTCAGTAACATAGTTCTTAGCATCTTGAACTGCTTGCAAGCGTGGTTTACCCAAAGCCAAATTTGCCGCGATCGCGGCGGATAAAGTGCAGCCAGTCCCATGAGTATGTGGGGTATCAATTACTTCTGTCTGCAAAACCTCTAGGCGATCGCCATCAAACCAAACGTCTACTCCCTTCAGTTCATTGGTGAAACCGCCACCCTTGACGAGAACTGATCGCGCTCCCAATTTATAAATTCTCTGAGCCGATGCTTGCATATCTTCCAATGTATGAATTTCCATATCTGCGAGAATTTGGGCTTCATAGCGATTAGGAGTAGCAATCGCCGCAAGAGGAATTAACTGCTCGCGGATCGTTTTCACCGCATCATCATCTAATAATTGTACTCCCGCCCGTGACACCATTACGGGATCAACTACCACATTCCCAAAGCCAAAGGCGACTAATTTCTTTGCCACAGTTTTAATAATTTCCTGATTGAGCAGCATCCCCGTTTTGATTGCTCCCACTCGCATATCAATCATCACCGCTTCAAATTGCGCCGTTACGGTTGCGGGTGGCATGGCATCCACTCGCGTTACGCCCTGTGTATTTTGGGCAGTGATGCAAGTGAGTACACTCGTCCCATGTACACAATGAAAGGCAAGGGTGCGTAAATCTGCCTGTATACCTGCACCACCACCACTATCTGAACCTGCGATCGTCATCGCGATCGGTACTTGCGAAGTATTAAAACTACTCATATCAGCTCAAGATCAATTAATAACAAGAAAAAGAATATTATTTCGCACCTATTTTATAAGTAGCTGACTGGGAATGATTAAAAACCAAAAGCTGTGGTGCAAGTTGCGCTTGCGCCACAGCTTTTGGTTTTTATATTTAATTGCGCCTAGCTACATAGATTAGCGTAAATACCTAGATTTGGGGATGAGGGGGAGACTCATTGTTAAGTACAGCCTATTTAGGGTTTGTGTAATACAGATAAATTTTGAAAAATCTTGCTTCGCAAGCTTTTTCAAAATTTATCTGGGTTTCGAGAAAGCGTAAAGCGCTGTATCGGGGCTTATTGTTAAACATTCCTTAATGCGATAACCACACCAATACAAGACAAAGCAATCTATGATTTAGTCAACCTGTAGACTGACTTGTTATGAAAACAGATCATCCGACTTATACACAAGCGCAGATTTCAGCTTGGTTGCGGGGACTCATGAGCGTTGCTCTCGCAGACAATGATTACAGCAATCAAGAGCGTACCCTTTTCGATCAAATCAGCCATAGCGATGAATGGGGAGAGGAAATTTCCATCTCGAATTTTGAACCGATTAGTGCACAAGAACTAGCTGACGCATTGGGTAGCGATCGCAGAGTGGGGCAGAATTTTTTGCGAATGGCAGTGATGATGGCACTCGCCGACGGTAAATATACAGATACAGAAGATCGTGTTATTCAAGAATTTTGTACGGCACTTGATCAAGAAATAACGCCAATCAACGAATTACGGATCAAACTAGAATCCGCCTCACACCATGAAGAGCATCATCCTGATCTGTTAGAGCCTGTCAAGGAATGGCTCGATCACATGGATATCCATGATTCCCGCCTTGCCAACCTAATCTGTAAAGTTATCCCTGCTCAATGTCCCTTTGAGCGTGATGTTGTCTTGTTTGGACGGAAAATCATGCACATTCCCGCCATGTGTGAAATTAATCCTCTATACGATCAGCTCGTGGGATTACGTTTTCGATCGCTTAGTTATCTCGCGGAAAAGGGCGAAGATGTCTCAAAGTATTGTTAATCAAAATCTTAATCAAAAGGGTGCTTTGCGCCCTTTTGATTTTGGGGATAAATCGCAAAGCGCTATAGTTAAATCGCAAAGCGCTATAGTATTTACAGTTTCTACTAGCCAGACTAGCCCACTATGCCCAGAGAACTAAAAAGCGCTAAAAAAGAAGAAGATAACAGCGATGTGTCCCCAAATGTGTTGCGCGTCGTTTTAGCCTTTCGGCGCTGGGGTTGGGCATCTTTTTGGACACAGGTTGTTCTATGCGTAGTTTCTGCATTAGTCTTGCTGCAACTTGTTTTATTAAAAGCACCAACGACAAATACTCCCACAGGTGCAGATAGCAACCCTGCCACACTTCCCGGACTGAGTTTTGCATGGGCAGGGATTGCTGTATTAGGGGCTAGTATTTTCTGGAATTTTCGTTATACCCAAATGGCGAACAAGTTGCGATCGCCAGATCGCCCAACCAAAAGCCAAACCGTATTTCAAATTAAAATTGGGCTGATCATTAACTTAGTAGGGATGTTGATTACCTTGATCGGAGCCGCTTCGATTGTGGGGGCGCTGACCCTGCGATCTCAACAGGGTGTATTTGCAGGCGCAGGTAATTTTAATCTCACAATTCAGCCCCTCGACTTTCAGATTATTCAAGCCAGTTTCAATATTATCTTTGCCCACTTTGTCGGCTTAGTGACTTCCCTTTGGCTCCTCAATCGTGCCACCGACAAGCCTAATCGTGAGTAAAAAAGGGGGCGCACAATGCGCCCCCTTTTTTATGCTTCAGCCAACTTACGACCATAGCCGATCGCTAAGCAGCCCGTCACATACATCAATAGGCTATAAATTGCCGCAGGAACTGCCATATCTGGATTATTGAGCAATCCTGCGGTAATCGCGATCGCGAGAGTTCCATTTTGCAAACCCACCTCGATACTGATACAGATTTGTTGCTTAGAATTAAGCTGAAAAAATTTGCTCAAATAGAATCCTGCCGCCATTGAAAGGGTATTTAACAGCAACACCCCAACCCCAACTTGGACAATAAAATCTGGCAACCGACTCCATTCTTTAACGATTAGCAACAAAATAATTACTGCCAACAGTACCGCAGCCGAGACGGTAGTTACTTTTTCTAACTTTGCGGATAGGTTCGGCGCAAACTGACGGATACTCATCCCGATCGCGATCGGTAAAAAGGTAATCACAAAAATTTGTCCAATTGTCGTCCCAATCGGCAACTCAACCGCCGCACCTTGCCCAAAGAAATGTTGGCTAGCCAAATTAGCAAAAACAGGAATCGTAAATATCGTAATCAAACTACTTAAAGCTGTTAAGGTCACACTCAGGGCTACATCACCTTTGGCTAAAAATGTGACCAAATTTGAGGAAACGCCCCCGGGACATAATGCCAAGATCATCAGACCCGTGGCGATCGCAGGTTGCATCGGCACAAGCTTAGCGATCGCCAACCCAATTAGTGGCAGCACCACCAACTGACTGATCAACCCAACCGCCACCGCTTTTGGATATTTTCCCACTCGCTGAAAGTCTTCTGGTACAAGCGATAAACCCATACCAAGCATCATCGTTCCTAGCGCGATCGGCAAGATCAGCGATGTAAAAATATTTGATTCCATGGGTGAATTGATTAAGATAAGGAAGATGTAAAGAAGTGTAAAACACAAATAGTAGCTAAGCCAATGCAATGGAAGCAGGTTGAAGAAAATTGGGTTTTGACTCCAGCTAAACCCAAAGGTGTAATTCACTTTCTCGGTGGCGCATTTTTTGCTGCTGCCCCACAGGTTGCCTATAGCCGTGTGCTAGAGCAACTTGCCCAAAATAACTACGCGATCGTGGCTACCCCATTCCTCAATAGCACCTTTGACCATCGCCAAATTGCCCGTGATGTCCATGCGTCCTTTCGCAAGGCACGCAGTAAGCTATTTCTCGACTATTTCCCCGTATTTGGGATGGGGCATAGCATGGGTTGCAAAATCCATCTATTAATTAATAGTCTGTATAAACCCACCCGTGCAGGCAATATTTACATCGCCTACAACAACTACAGTGCCGATCGCTCGATTCCTTTTTTTAAAGAGCTCTCAAATACTATCCCTGAAATGTCCTCGATGGAGTTCACCCCCACCCCCAAGGAAACCGAGCAGCTAGTTAGCGCTAATTACCAAACTATCCACAATTTACTGATCAAGTTTATCGATGATGATATTGACGAGATTTTCAGCCTTGCAGATCTCCTCAAGCAAAAATTCCCCAAAACAGTAAACCTGCAAACCCTCGAAGGCACTCACCTCACCTCTATGGGCATTGATGTCAAATGGAAAGCAGGCGAAAGTTTCTCCGCTATTGACGCGATCGCCCAATGGGTTAAGCAAGAAATGCACAAAAATAATCACACCCTAGAACAAGTGCTGTTGTCATGGCTAAATCAGCAAATCCGCTAAACGCTAAGGAGTGACTCTACCCGCTTCTGAGTTTAGCAATAATAGCAATGAGTAGAAATACTCTGTTGAAATTGATGGCTAACTTGATAACAAAGTCCAATCAAAATTGATTGATTTTCTATTTATATATTTGCTATTAGGATTTCTAATATTGTTTTAATACTGTTAAAATTACCGCCTATTCATAACATTTTTAGGCTAACAGTGTGCCAGTTGATCCCCAAAATCAAAGAATAGATACTCAGTTTTATTAATATAAATTGACTGCTATATTTTCATCCAAACAATGATCTGGCAATAGTTTAGGACATCAGATTCGATCAAAACAATTACAAACAAGTACTAGAGGATATATCTAGCTTATTAGAGTGATATAAATTTTTTATATGAATTTATAACCAAAAAAGGTGCTTTTCAAAAAATTTTTTTCAAAAAAAAGTAAATGTAGATACGCACTTTATGTTTAAATTAAAGACATCACTCAAGGGCTTCACACGAAGAATTCCTGATAGGATTAACTTATATAAAGCAAAAAATGTTCCACCAAGGAGCCAGCGCCAACAAGCCAAATAAAGAGATATCTGATTTGACTCTTGGACTCTGCCTCTTAAGTTTTTTTGCAGCGCCCCGTGCAGTTTGCGGGCAACCCAGTTTTAAGACTCAGTGATGCACAGAACCAAAAATTTTTTTCATTTTTCAGTTCCAAAGCTTGCCTTTCAGTCTTGATTACTGTCAATCATCGTTTTGAGTCTTGAGGCATGATTTTGCCTTACGCACTCTCGCGGGAGCAAACTGCCATAGGACGAATGGTGGAAATTTAAACGATTCTCAATTTAACTCTAGTAAGGAGATATTAATGTCTTACTCAAAAACACAGTCTAAAGCCAAGGCTGGGTACGACGCTGGTGTTCAGGACTATAAACTAAAGTACTATACCCCCGATTACACACCCAGAGATACTGACCTTCTCGCCGCTTTCCGCTTCGTGCCTCAACCAGGCGTACCTCCCGAAGAAGCAGCAGCAGCAGTTGCCGCAGAATCTTCTACTGGTACATGGACTACTGTATGGACAGACTTGTTGACCGACCTCGATCGCTACAAAGGTCGTTGCTATGATGTCGAGCCAGTACCTAACGAAGACAACCAATATATTGCTTACATCGCATATCCTCTAGATTTGTTTGAAGAAGGTTCTGTAACCAACTTGCTAACCTCATTGGTTGGTAACGTATTCGGTTTCAAAGCTCTCCGCGCACTTCGTCTAGAAGACATCCGCGTACCCATTGCATACCTAAAGACATTCCAAGGACCTCCTCACGGTATCCAAGTTGAGCGCGACAAGTTGAACAAATACGGTCGTCCTCTCCTCGGTTGTACCATTAAGCCTAAATTAGGTCTTTCTGCGAAGAACTACGGTCGTGCAGTATACGAATGCTTACGCGGCGGTCTAGACTTCACCAAAGACGACGAAAACATTAACTCTCAGCCTTTCATGCGCTGGCGCGATCGCTTCCTGTTTGTACAAGAAGCAATCGAAAAAGCTCAAGCTGAAACTGGTGAAATCAAGGGTCACTACCTCAACGTAACTGCTCCTACCTCCGAGCAAATGATGGAGCGTGCAGCTTTCGCTAAGGAAATCGGCACACCTATCATCATGCATGACTTCTTGACTGGTGGTTTCACAGCAAACACCTCTCTTGCTAAGTACTGTCGTGAAAATGGCTTGCTCTTGCACATTCACCGCGCAATGCACGCTGTTATCGACCGTCAAAAGACCCACGGGATTCACTTCCGCGTTTTGGCTAAGTGTCTTCGTATGTCTGGTGGTGACCACCTCCACTCTGGAACCGTTGTTGGTAAGCTCGAAGGCGAAAAAGAAATCACCATGGGCTTTGTTGACCTCATGCGTGAAGACCACATTGAGCAAGATCGCTCTCGTGGTATCTACTTCACCCAAGATTGGGCTTCTATGCCTGGCGTACTCCCTGTAGCTTCTGGTGGTATCCACGTATGGCACATGCCTGCTCTCGTTGAAATCTTCGGCGATGACTCTTGCTTACAGTTCGGTGGTGGTACTTTGGGTCACCCATGGGGTGCTGCTCCTGGTGCAACCGCTAACCGTGTTGCTCTCGAAGCTTGCGTACAAGCTCGTAACGAAGGTCGCAACTTGTGGCGTGAAGGCGGCGACGTTCTTCGTGAAGCTGGTCGTTGGTCTCCTGAATTGAATGCTGCTCTTGAACTTTGGAAGGAAATCAAGTTCGAGTTTGAAGCAATGGATACTCTCTAATCGATTAGCTCCTTACTATATTGTTTCGTAACACGAAACAATATAGTAAAACTCTTGGTGAATTGAGCCTATGGATATTAAGCGCAGTACTAAGTCCACAGCCAATATGTTGATCAATTTTTTGACCTTCGAGGCTGTTAAGACGATCGCCGAGCAGTTGGAAGAAACCGATAAGTTAAAAGCTCTCTGGTTCAACCAATTCTCGACACGCGAAAGACTCCAAAATGGTGAACTTTATATTAAAGACCTCTTTGAGGTTAACCAAGAGATGGCTTTTCGAGTGATGACTGTGCGAGAACATCTAGCAAATGAGATTTTAGATTTTTTGCCAGAAATGACCCGTACAGGTATTCAACAATCAAATATGCAGCTTCGTCGTCGGCATTTTGAGCGCATCATGAGTGTTCAGGCTTCAGAAGGATATGCAGAATGCGAGAATCTAGATGCTGATATAGAACCGAAAGAACCTATTGCAGAACCTAGTCTCGGTAGTCCTCTCGAAGCAGTTGCTGACTCAGATGTTGATGGCGATCGCGCTTCTACAGAAGCAAATCAATAGCCCAAATCAATAGCAATTTAATTTCAATCGCGAGGAAATAATGCAAACTTTACCAAAAGAGCGTCGTTACGAAACTCTTTCTTATCTTCCCCCTTTGAGCGATGCTCAAATCACTCGTCAAATCGAGTACACCTTGAGACAAGGTTTCTACGCAGCGATCGAGTTTAACGAAGATTCTGCTCCTGAACTTCACTACTGGACAATGTGGAAGTTGCCCCTATTCAACGCAACCACTCCTCAAGAAGTTTTGAGCGAAGTTCAAGCTTGCCGTTCTAGCTACCCCGGTTCTTTCATCCGCGTCGTAGCTTTCGACAACATCAAGCAGTGCCAAGTCCAAAGCTTCATCGTACACAAGCCTAACAGCGCTCGTTACTAAGCTCTAACAAACAAAAAAGCCCCGCAATTGCGGGGCTTTTTTGTTTTATGGTTAGAAATCAAGTGTTGTGAATGAGAATGACATGAACCGAAAGATCAGTGTAAGTGGTTGGCAACTCATCGGAGCAGTCATAATTTTTGGCGTAGTCATTTACGAACTGATGACTGGACAGATTGTTACAAAGCCTCAGAGCAGTCCGATTACACGAGTAGATCAACCAATCTCATTTTGGGTAATTGTCAGCATAAAAGTGACAGTTGCATCAACCTTCGCAGTTATGGGTATTACTGGTCTCAAAGAAGAATCTAAATAAAACAATTTTTGAAAACAATTTTCGTTTGTGTTGTTGCCTTCGACAACATTAAGCAATGCCAAGTCCAGAGTTTCATCATACAGCATCTAACAGCGCTCGTTACTGAGCTTTAACAACAAAGAAGCCCTGCGATGCGGGGCTTCTTTGTTGTTTGCTATATTAATAGACAGCAATGCCAAATCCCCAAATTAAGACTATGACAATTTCTTTAGATTTACCTCAAAAGTTAGAACAAGAGCTATCTATAGAAGCAGGAAAAATTAGTTTGTCTTTACCCGAATATATTCTGCAACTTCTATCTGTTAGAAAATCTTTTGAGAATCTGCCTAGATCTGGAGCAGACTTAGTGAGTTATTGGCAAAGCGAGGGATTAATTAACTCACGTCCTGAGATTAAAGATAGTCAAGAATATGCTCTTCAAATTCGCCACGCAGCAGAACATCGTCAGCATTTATAAAGTGATTTTATGTATGTTTTAGATACGGATATCCTGATCGATGTTTTGCGAGGACATAAACCTGCGATCACATGGTTTACAACCTTATCAGAGTTACCAAGTGTTTCAGGTTTTGTGGTGATGGAGCTAATCCAAAACGCTCAAAATAAGCAAGAAGTTAATCAAGTTTTTAAGCTGACCGCACCTTTATCATTAATTTGGTTGACTGAGACTGATTGCGATAATGCTTTGGCAGATTTTAGTAAATATCGCCTTTCTGATGGAGTAGGGCTATTAGATTCGTTAATCGCCCACTGTGCTATTAGCAAAGATAAAACTCTTTGTACTTTTAATGTAAAACATTATCGGGCTATCCCTAATCTGAAAATTATTCAACCCTATGAGCGATGATAACGGCAATAATTAGAGGACGTTCATTATGGAACCATCAGTATTATTTGGGTCACTTAAATTCGCGAGATCTATAGCTGAGTTTGCTGGTTTAATCGAAACTATTGGAACAAAAATTGATCGTCTTGCAAATGTAGAGTTTGAAGCAGGATTCCGTGCGCTAGAGCAAGCTGCTATCAGTAGTTCTGAAAAAGATAGTTTGCTTAGAGAAGCCAGATATCGATTTAACAAAGCTATTTCTCTTGAAAAAGAAGAGAGATTGTTTTTATGTCATGTTGGAATTGCTATATGTCATAAAGAACTGAGTGATCATCCTAACTTTAAGATAGCTCTGTTGCAAGCTTGTGAGGTCGAAATTCATTCAGCTATCGAAGGTGTAGCTAGTGAGTTGACTAGCAAGGTTATGAGCAATAAAATTGCTTCAATAGTAGCTAGAGGGGTGATACTTTATCCTCCAATCGCTATCGGAGCGCTTTACACCGCAAACGAATTAGTAAAAATTAAATCGAGGCGATCAAGTTTGGAAGGTGAACAGAAAAAGATAAAAGCATATCTTTCAAATATTGAGAATTAAATCTATTTCTTGATATTTGATTGAAGGCGACACTGTTCGTTTTCGCCAAGATAAAGAATTTATCCAGTCAAAAAAAATTCAGAGCCTTTTGCTGGATTTTTTCTCAAAACTTTTGCTTCTGTATTGATATTTGATCTTTCAGTAGAGCACGAGTTTCTTTTGCCTGTTGATCAAACCATCTAAGCAATTCCAAATGTTCTTTGGAAATAAGCGATCTTTCTTCTGGTTGGATAATTCCTTGACTACCATTAAACGGGTATAGCCTATTGTATAAATGTGACAACTTAATGCCTTTTTCATAAAGTTCATTGACTTTATTTACAACTTGGGAATTAAATAAAAACTCACTTTCAATAGCTTCTGACTAAGTACAGGACAAAAAGTTGCAAAAGTAGGCAGGAAGGGGTTTTATAAAAGAT
>VFQS010000151.1_pt1 | contig 92378 bp, 94 predicted proteins | sample 3512361 | NCBI WGS metagenome assembly VFQS01 (sample SAMN10412375, study PRJNA504923) | tailings metagenome | isolation source: Relicate 1 Philex TSF3 active mining | place: Philippines | reverse complement strand
ACCCCCGACACGCGGATTATGATTCCGCTGCTCTAACCAGCTGAGCTACTCCGCCACACGGCCTGTGCCGGCCATTTCGCCGGGACAGGCGGCGCACATAGGGCCGGTTGCGCGGTTGGTCAACCACCCTCTTTGCCGCGAAAGCGCCAGGTTCCCTGCGCTTGCCAGTGCGGGTTGCAATAAAGGTGCAGGCCCAGCCCGGTGAACCTGAAGCGCCGCGATTCGAGCGCCCGGCCAAGTTCGGCCTGCAGCGCCCGGGCCGCTTCGCGCGTGACCTTGTTCTGGATGGTGATGTGCAGGCGCGGCGGGTGCTGATCCTGCGCGGTCAGCGCGCCGTGGAAATGTTCGGCAATGCGCTCTCTAATTGCCAGCATGGGCGGGCTGGCGATGGCCAGCGCCGTCCCCCGCCCCAGGTCCATCAGCCCGTCGATTCGCGCGGACGGCGCCGCGTGCTCCGCCGCGATGCGCGCCAGCAGCGCCGGCAACTCCCGGCGGAGCGACGGCGCGAAGGAATGGAACAGCGTGACATGGGCCTGTAGCCAGTTGCGCTCTGGCGGAAAATGCGTGCGCCGCAGGGCGTCCGCCCACTTGAACAGATCGGGCGGAAGCTCTGCGGTGACGATGAACGGTTGGGAAGCCATGCTCCCCTGATAGTCGTGCGGGCGGCGAACCGGGAGGGGGGAGGGCAAATTGGCCCGCCGCCCGCAACCAAAGCCGGCCGTCAGGCCGCTTCGGTGAACTCTCCGGTCAGGGCGGCCAGCAGCTTTTCCGGCATGGTTTCGCCATAGGGATCGCTGTCCGCGCCGGTATCGTTGATGCCGGGTTCCTCGAACCAGTGGGTGATCGTGTTGTCATCGACGATCATCGCATAGCGCCAGCTGCGCATGCCGAAGCCCAGGTGGTCCTTGTTGATCAGCATGCCCATGCGGCGGGTGAAATCGCCCGAACCGTCCGGCAGCAGCTTAACCTTTTCCAGGCCGAGGCTCTTGCCCCACTGGTACATCACGAACGCATCGTTGACCGAGACGCAATAGACTTCATCGACGCCAGCGGCCTTGAACACGTCATAGAGGCGTTCGAAGTTCGGGCACTGCTCGTTGCTGCAGGTCGGCGTGAATGCGCCCGGCAGCGAAAACACGACGACCTTCTTCCCGGCGAATTCGGCGCGGACCGACAGGTCCTGCCAGCGGAACGGGTTCGGACCGCCCACGGCTTCGTCGCGCACGCGGGTCTTCAGGGTGACATCGGGAATGGTACGGTTGATCACGGCTTGGCTCCTTCAAAAGCGTTGAGCGGCATCTAGGAGCGCCACCTCAATCGATCCAATTGGACAATCTGGACAGTTTGATCGGATTTGCCCGTCAAACAGCGCGTGACTTGCCAAGCGCCCGCCCGCCCCGCAAAGTGCCCGAAAACGGGAGGAGAGGACCGCACATGCACTGGAATCGTCGCCGCAAGGCCATGCTGGGGTTGATCGCAGCCACACCGCTGGTGCTGGCCAACACGGTCGGTCCGCTCGATCCCAAGCCGGCCTCGCCGGCAACGATCGCGGCCCAGCGCGCCGCAGCGCAGGCCCTGCCCGCAGACGATGGCCGCGACGGCGAATTCGCGGCGCGCGGCTTCATCGCCACGCTGGCCGATCCGGTCATCAAGGATGCCAAAGGTCGTCCGGTCTGGAACCTAGCTGCCTACGACTGGGTGGATGGCCCTGCCCCGGCTTCGGTCAACCCGTCGCTCTGGCGGCTGATGCGGCACCTCAAGCGGCATGGCCTGTTCAAGGTGGCCGATGGCGTGTGGCAGGTGCGCGGATTCGATCTGGCCAACATGACCGTGGTTCAGGGGCAGACCGGCTGGATTCTGATCGATCCGCTGACCGCGCGCGAGACGGCTGCCGCCGCGCTGGCGCTGGTCAACCGCGAACTGGGCGCACGGCCGGTCAGCGCGGTGATCTACAGCCACAGCCATGCCGATCATTACGGCGGCGTGCGCGGCGTGGTGGAACAGGCCGACGTCGCGGCGGGCAAGGTCGCAGTGATTGCCCCGGAACACTTCGTGGCCGAAGCCGCATCCGAAAACGTCATGGCCGGCTCGGCGATGAGCCGCCGCGCGCAGTATCAGTTCGGCGCAGGCCTCTCTCCCGGCCCGCAGGGGCAGATGGGCAGCGGTATCGGCATGGCGGTGGCTCCCGGCGAAATCACGCTGATCCAGCCGACCGACACCATCACCCGCAGCGGTGAAACCCGGGTGGTCGATGGTGTGCCGCTGGAATTCCAGATCGTGTCCGGCAGCGAGGCGCCGTCCGAGCTCAACGTGCTGATCCAGCCCAGCCGCGTGTTTCTCTCGGCCGAGATCTCGACCTGCACGATGCACAACATCCTGACCCCGCGCGGCGCGAAAGTGCGCGATGCCCATGCCTGGGCCGGGTTCCTTGACGAGGCCGCCACCCGCTTTGCCCCGCGCGCCGATGTCGTCGTGTCCAGCCACTGCTGGCCGACGTTCGGGCGCGATGCCGGCGTGGCGATGCTGGCGGGCCAGCGCGACAACTATCGCTATCTCCACGATCAGACGGTGCGCCTGATGAACCGGGGCGAGACGATGGTCGAAATCGCCGAGCAGGTCACCCAGCCCCCTGCCCTTGCCCGGCAATGGGACAACCACGGCTACTACGGCACCTTCAACCACAACGCGAAGGCGATCTATCAGTACTACCTCGGCTGGTATGATGCGGTGCCGGCCAATCTGAACCCGCACCCCCCGGTTGAGCGGGCGCGCCGCACGATCGCGCTGATGGGCGGCGCAAACAAGGCCATCGCCGCCGCGCGCAAGGCGATGAAGGCGGGCGATTATCGCTGGTCGTCCGATCTGCTGAGCCAGGTCGTGTTTGCCGATGCGGCCAACCAGACGGCCCGCGCTCTACTGGCCGACAGCTATGAACAGCAGGGCTATCAGGCCGAAAGCGCGATCTGGCGCAACCAGTTCCTGGCGGCGGCGCGGGAACTGCGCGCGGGGAAGATGGTGAACTTCAGCAACCAGAGCGCCGACATGATCGGAGCGATCCCCACCCGCCTGCTGCTCGATTCCGCTGCCACGCGGTTTGATCCGGCCAAGCTGGGCGGGCGCCAGCTGGCGATCAACCTGGTCATGCCCGACCGCCGCGAAACCGCCGGGGTGGAACTGACCGGCGTGACCATGCTGCCCCGGATGGAGGCCCATCCCGCCCCCACCGCAACGCTCACCGGGCCGCGCCAGATGATGCTGGCGCTGCTGTTCATGAAAGTGCCGCTGGCCCAGCTGGAGCAGCTTGGCCTGAAAGTCAGCGGGGATCGAGCCGCGGTGGAAGCCTGGCTGGCCGCGATCGATCCGGTCAGCGCAACTTTCAACATCGCCGAACCCTGATGCCACCTGCGGGCGCCCATGCGGCGCCCGCACGGGCCAGGGTCAAAAATCCCCGCGTGCCTTGCGGATGGCGTACCAGCGTTCAACGTTGGCGTTATGCTCCGGCAGGGTTTCGGCGAACAGGTGGCCGCCCGTGCCATCCGCGACCATGTACAGCGCCCGCGTTTCCGCCGGGTTGAGCACGGCGGCGATGGATTCCTTGCCCGGATTGGTGATCGGTCCGCGCGGCAGGCCAACCATGCTGTAGGTGTTGTAGTCGTTCACCGCCTGAATCTCGCTCTGGCGAATGCGGCGGCCCAGCGGTTTGCCCTTGGTGATCGGATAGATGATCGTCGGGTCGGCCTGCAGCATGATCCCCTGCCGCAGCCGGTTGGAATAGAGCCCGGCCACCACGCGGCGCTCGGAAGGCTTGCCGGTTTCCTTCTCGACGATGGAGGCCAGCGTCAGCGCCTCCTCCGGGGTCTTGACCGCGATGTTGCTGCCGCGCCCGGCCCATAGTTCGGCCAGCGTGCGGCGCATCGCCGCCTGCATCCGCAGCAGCACGTCCTGCCGGGATTCGCCGCGCTTGATCTCATAGGTATCAGGCAGGACCGAGCCTTCCTCGGGCACCGCGATGTCGCCGGTCAGCAGCGGCTGCGCCATCAGCCGCTCATAGACCATGATCGACGGCATCCCTTCCGGGATCGTCACGAACCGGCGCAGCACCGCATCGCCTTGCAGGATCGACAGGATCTTTGACGGACTGGCGCCCTGCGGCAGCAGGAATTCGCCCGCCTTGATCGGCGCGCCGCCGCCAAAGATGCGGGCGCGCAACCGGAACGATTCGGCCGAAGCAATCGCCCCTTCGTCTTCCAGCTTGTCCGCCACCGTGCTCAGGCTGGAGCCATCGGGCACGGTGAACGGCGTGTCCTTGACCAGCGGGCCAGAGCCGTACCAACCCGAAACGAACCAGCCCAGCAGCAGCAGGACCGCCAGGACGGCGGCCAGCGCGCCGCGACGGATCATCAGTCTTCCACCGCCTTCACGATGACGCTGGCATTGGTCCCGCCGAACCCGAAGCTGTTGTTCAGCGCCGCGCGCACGACGCGCTTGCGGGCAACGTGCGGCACCAGATCAACGCCTTCGGTGCCTTCGTCCGGGTTATCGAGGTTCAGCGTCGGCGGCACGATCTGGTCGCGGATCGCGAGGATGCAGAAGATCGTCTCCACCGCGCCCGCGCCGCCCAGCAGGTGGCCGATGGCGGACTTGGTGCTGCTCATCGAGGCGCCCGACAGGTCATCGCCCAGCACGCGCTTCACCGCCGCCAGCTCGATGGTGTCGGCCATGGTCGAGGTGCCGTGGGCGTTGACATAATCGATGTCGCCCGGGCCCATCCCGGCCTTCTTCAGCGCCATGCGCATGGCCAGTTCCGCGCCCTTGCCTTCAGGGTGCGGGGCGGTGACGTGATAGGCATCGCCCGACAGGCCATAGCCGACCACTTCGGCATAGATCTTCGCACCGCGCGCCTTGGCGTGCTCGTATTCTTCCAGCACGACCACGCCCGCACCTTCGCCCATGACGAACCCGTCGCGGTCCTTGTCATAGGGGCGGCTGGCCTGTTCCGGGCGGTCGTTGAAGCTGCAGTTGAGCGCGCGGGCCTGGGCAAACCCGGCGACGCCCAGCGGATTGATGGTGCCTTCCGCACCACCCGCCAGCATCACGTCGGCATCGCCGTCCTTGATCATGCGCGCGGCATCACCGATCGAATGCGCCCCGGTGGAGCACGCCGTGACGACCGCGTGGTTCGGCCCCATCAGGCCATACTTGATCGAAACCTGACCCGAAATCAGGTTGATCAGGCGGCCATGCACGAAGTGCGGCGACACGCGGCCCGGGCCCTTTTCATGCAGGACAATCGATTCGCTCTCGATCCCCGGCAGCCCGCCTATGCCCGAACCGATCGAGCAGCCGGTGCGCTGCTTCAGATCGTCGTCCATCTCGGCAAGGCCGGCGTCTTCGAGCGCCTGCCCGGCGGCGTCGATGCCATAGACGATGAACGGATCGACCTGGCGCTGGATCTTGTGGTCGACGCGCTTGTTGGGGTCGAAACCATATTCATGGTCGGCCGGCTTCACTTCGCAGGCGATGTGGCACTTCTGGTTGCTGGTATCGAACCGGGTGATCTTCCCCGCGCCCGACTTGCTGGCGAGGAGGTTCTTCCAAACCGTTTCGACATCCGCACCCAGCGGCGTGACAAGGCCCAGTCCGGTAACGACAACACGACGCATAGAAAGCTCCGAAAATCCAGCAATCAGGCCTGAAAGTGACCACGCCGGGACTGAAAACGCAACAGGCCCGGAAAACACAACAGGCCCAGTCCCTTGCGGGCTGAGCCTGTCGAAGCCCCGTCCTTCACTTCGCGCAAACCGGGAAGAAAGGGCAGCCCATCGACACGCTCAGGGCAAACGGGGAATGGTTGGGCTATACAGCCCGTGATCAGCCCTTGTGATCGTTGATGAACTTGATCGCGTCCGAGACGGTGGCGATCTTTTCAGCCGCATCGTCAGGGATTTCGACGCCAAATTCTTCTTCGAAGGCCATGACGAGTTCGACGATGTCGAGGCTGTCGGCACCCAGGTCGTCGATGAAGCTCGCGTCCTCAGTCACCTTTTCGGCTTCGACGCCGAGGTGCTCGACGACAATCTTCTTAACCCGATCAGCGGTGTCGCTCATTATTGTGCCCCTTCTCAAACGGAGGATGGAATATCGAAAGTCGCCCTAATGCCCGCATTGCCTGCTGGCAAGAGCAATGCGGCGCGGCGCATACCACTTCATGCAGCGTTATGCGCAGCTTTCAACGCGTTTGGCGCAATTCGGAACCGGTCGGCCGCAACGAGAACGCCCCCGGACTGTCCGTCCGGGGGCGTTGCCAAGCTTCAAGCTGGAATTGCCGCGCTTCACTGCGCCTTGGGCGGTTCCACCACGCGCAGGTGCAATTCGCGCAGCTGCTTGTTTTCCGGCACCGAAGGGGCGCCCATCAGCAGGTCTTCGGCGCGCTGGTTCATCGGGAACAGCGTGATTTCGCGCAGGTTCTGCGCGCCGCACAGCAGCATCACGATGCGGTCCACGCCCGCGGCCATCCCGCCATGCGGCGGTGCGCCGTACTGGAACGCGCGGTACAGGCCGCCAAAGCGTTCTTCCACGTCCTGCCGCGACAGGCCGGTCAGCTCGAACGCCTTGACCATCAGGTCCGGGTGCTGGTTGCGGATCGAGCCGGAGGCGATTTCATAACCGTTGCAGACCAGATCGTACTGGTACGCCTTGATCGTCAGCGGGTCCTGGTTTTCCAGCGCATCCATTCCACCTTGCGGCATCGAGAACGGGTTGTGCGCAAAATCGACCTTCTTGTTGTCCTCGTCCCATTCATAGAACGGGAAGTCGACGATCCAGCACAGCTCGAACCGGTCTTTGTCGATCAGGTCCAGCTGCTCGCCCACGCGGATGCGGGCCGCACCGGCCAACTTGGCGGCCTGCTCTTCCTTGCCGGCGGCAAAGAACGCCCCGTCGTCCGGGCCAAGGCCCAGCGCATCGAACAGCGCGGCCATCTTGTCCTCGCCGTGGTTCTTGGCGATCGGCCCGCCGAACACGCCGCCCTTGCGGGTGACATAGCCCAGCCCCGCATGGCCCTCGCTGCGCGCCCATTCGTTCATGTCGTCAAAGAACTTGCGGCTCTTGTCCGCGGTGTTCGGGGCCGGAATCAGCCGCACGACGCCGCCGGTGCCGACGATCTTCTCGAACAGGCCAAAGCCGGATGAGGTGAACTCGCTCGTCACATCGCGGATGATCAACGGGTTGCGCAGGTCCGGCTTGTCCGAACCGTAATCCAGCATCGCCTGGGCATGGGGAATGCGGCGGAAGCTGCCCGCCGGGGTCACGGGGCGGCCATCGGCAAAGGCTTCGAACACGCCCGCCAGCACCGGCTCCATCGTTTCCCAGACTTCTTCCTGGGTGACGAAGCTCATCTCCAGGTCGAGCTGGTAGAACTCGCCGGGCAGCCGGTCGGCGCGCGGGTCTTCGTCGCGGAAGCACGGCGCAATCTGGAAATAACGGTCGAAACCGGCAACCATCAGCAGCTGCTTGTACTGCTGCGGCGCCTGCGGCAGCGCATAGAACTTGCCCGCGTGGATGCGGCTGGGCACCAGGAAGTCGCGCGCGCCTTCGGGGCTGGACGCGGTCAGAATCGGGGTCGAAAACTCGGTGAAGCCCACCCCTTCCATCCGGCGGCGCATGTCCGAGATGATCCTGGTGCGCTTGACGATGTTGGCGTGCAGCGTTTCCCGGCGCAGATCGAGGAAGCGATAGCGCAGGCGGATGTCTTCGGGGTATTCCTGTTCCCCGGCTACCGGCAGCGGCAGTTCCTCAGCCCGGCTGAGGACCGTGGCGGCGCGCGCGAACACTTCGATCTCGCCGGTCGGCAGGTTGGGATTGACGGTGGTGGCGCTGCGGGCCTTCACTTCGCCGTCGATGGTCACCACGCTTTCGACGCGCAGCGATTCGAGCACGGCCAGCGCCGGGCTGTCGCTGTCGGCAACGATCTGGGTAATCCCGTAATGGTCGCGCAAGTCGACGAACAGGACGCCGCCATGATCGCGCTTGCGATGGACCCAGCCCGACAGGCGGATGGTCTGGCCAACATCGGCTGCGCTGAGCGCGCCGCAGGTGTGCGAACGATAGAGGTGCATCGAAACTCTTTCCAATCGGCTGCCAATCAGGCAGGGGGAAGCCGCGGCTAACAGGCGATAGCCGCGTTTTTGTCAAGCCGCGGGCTCGCACGGGCCCACTTACAGAAAAGTCACATGAAGATACATCCACTGATTACGACGACCGATGCGCTGGCCGAGCTGTGCGAACGCCTGTCCAAAGCGCAGTTCGTGTGCGTCGATACCGAGTTCATGCGCGAGAACACGTATTGGCCGGAACTCTGCCTGATCCAGATTGCCGACAATCAGGAAGCCGCTGCGATCGATCCGCTGGCCAAGGGCATCGACCTCTCGCCGCTGCTCGACCTGCTGGTCGATAACGAGGACGTGCTGAAAGTGTTCCATGCCGGCGGGCAGGACGTGGAAATCATCTACAACCTGACCGGCAAGACCCCGCACCCGATCTTCGACACGCAGATCGCGATGATGGCGGTCAGCCAGTCGGAACAGATCGGCTATTCCAACCTGGTCGAAGCCTGGCTGGGCCTGACCATCGACAAGGGCGCTCGCTTCACCGACTGGTCGCGCCGCCCGCTGACCGAGCGGCAGATCGAATATGCCATCGGCGATGTCACCCACCTGTCGAAGATCTTCCCCAAACTGCTGGCCCGCCTGATCAAGACCGGACGCGGCGAATGGCTGGACATCGAGATGGAAAAGCTGGCCGATCCGGCGAACTATCGCAACGATCCCACCACCGCCTGGCAGCGGATCAAGGCGGCCGGGCGCAATCCCGCGATGCTTGGCCGCCTCAAGGCGATGGCCGCATGGCGCGAATACGAAGCGCAGGACAAGAACATCCCGCGCGGCCGGATCGCCCGCGACGAGACGCTGGCCGACCTTGCCTGTCATCCGCCCAGGCAGCAGGCCGATCTGGCCAAGGTGCGCGGCCTGTCTGCCGCCTGGAAGGACAACGAAATCGGCAAGCGCCTGATGGCGACGCTGGACGGCGCAAAGCCCCTGACCGATGCCGAACTGCCGCCGCGCACCCCGCGCGGCGCGCCGCTGGGCAAGGAAGGCGCGCTGGTCGCCGACCTGCTCAAGCTGCTGCTGAAAATCCGCAGCCGCGAGATCGATGTCGCCGCGCGGCTGCTGGCCCGCAGCGAGGATCTGGAACTGCTGGCCGCCGGGGTGCGCCAGCTGCCCTTGCTGGAAGGCTGGCGGTTCGACCAGTTCGGCAAGGATGCGCTGGACCTCGTGGAGGGAAAGCTGGCCTTCGCCGTGGTAAACGGCAAGCTGAAGATGACCCACATCGACGACGCCCCCGCTCCGGCCGCCGCAAGCGCCGTCGCTGAAGCGGTGATCGCAGACGAACCCGTAGCGGAACCAGCCGAGGTAACCGAATGAGCACCTACCTGCCCACGCTCAAGCAGCTGCAATACCTCGTCACGCTGCACGAACATGGGCATTTCGGGCGCGCGGCGGATGCCTGCTTCGTTTCGCAATCCACGCTCTCGGCGGGGCTGCGCGACCTGGAAACGCTGCTGGGCGTGGTGCTGGTGGAACGGACCAAGCGCGCGGTGCGCTTTACCCCGCTCGGCAACGCCGTCGTCGCCAAGGCGCACCGCCTGCTGCGCGAGGCGGAGGAGCTGTCGGACATGGTCCAGTCCGCCGGGCAACCGCTCTCGGGCGAAGTGCGGATGAGCGTCATCCCCACGATCGCCCCGTTTCTGTTGCCTCGAATGCTGCCGCGCCTGCGCCGCGAGCGCCCGGCGCTGAAGCTGTTCCTGCGCGAGGAGCCGAGCGGCGCGGCAATCGAATCGCTGCATCACGGCCGCTCGGACTGCGTGCTGCTCGCCCTGCCCTATGCCACCGGCGAGGTGGAAAAGGAGACGATCGAGCTGGACGCGCTGTTCGTGGCGTTCCCCAAGGACGATCCGCGCGATCCCCCGCTGGAAGTCTCGCCCGAGCTGATCGACGAGAACCGCCTGCTACTGCTGGAAGACGGCCACTGCCTGAAGGAGCACGCGCTGGCCGCGTGCAACCGCCCGGAGCTGCGCGCCTCGGCCACCATGATCGGCACCAGCCTGCACACGCTGGTGCAGATGGTCGACAACGGCCTGGGACTGACGATGCTGCCGGAAATGGCACTGGATGCGGGCATTCTCAACGGCACCAACGTGGTCGCCCGCCCGCTGAAATCGGATACTGCCAACCGCGAGATTGCCCTCGTCTGGCGCAAGAACAGCCCGCGGGCCGAGGAATTCCGCCTGCTGGCCGAGGAACTGCGGGCGGGCTGATGCGCCCCCCCTTGCGCCTCAATCAGCGCCTCGATCTGCGCCTCAATCCATGTGCTTCAGGCCGACCCGCAGGTAATCCCAGCCGGTAATCACGGTCAGGATCGCTGCCGCCCACAGCGTGGTCAGGCCGACCGTGTGGGGAATGTTGATCACCTCGCCCAGCACTTCGACGTTCCAGCGCGGCAGGGCGCGGCCCAGGATCAGGGCGCCCAGTGCGACCATCTGGAACGTGGTCTTCCACTTCGCCAGCCGCGACACCGGCACCGACACTCGCAACCCGCCCAGGAATTCGCGCAGGCCCGACACCGCGATTTCGCGAATCAGGATCACCAGCCCCGCCACGACATGCAGGTCGCCCACGTAGGGCCCGGTCAGAATGCCCTTGGCTGCCAGTGCCAGGATCACCGCCGCGATCATGATCTTGTCGGCAATCGGATCCAGAAACTGGCCCAGTTTCGATACCGCGCCCTGCGAACGGGCCAGATAGCCATCGAAGTAGTCGGTAATGCCCATCAGGCAATAGAGCGCGAAGGCCCAGATATACCCCCCTTCCCAGCGCGGCCACCACAGCAGCGCGACAAGCAGGGGGACCGCGACGATGCGCGAAAGCGTAAGCAGGTTGGGCAACGTCAGCATGGCGCCCACGCATAACCGCCCTTGTGCCGTGGCAAAAGGGTCTGATTGGGGGTTGCTGCGTCATAATTCACGGCTAGGGTCCGCGCCGACATCGACGGCCACAAAAGCGAACGCATGACCTCCCAGACCCACCTGATCCGCAGCCGCCGGTTTCTGCCGCTGTTCATCACCCAGCTTTTGAATGCCTTCAACGACAACCTGTTCAAGAACGCGATGGTGCTGTTCGCGATCTACAGCATCTATGAGACCGAGGAGCAGGGCGCGGCGTTCAGCGCGCTGGCCTCGGCGGTGTTCATCCTGCCGTTCTTCCTATTGTCGGCACTGGCCGGGCAACTGGCCGACGGCCGGGACAAGGCGCGGATCATCCGGATCGTGAAGGCCTGCGAAATCGCGATCATGGCCGTCGGCGGCGGCGGATTGCTGCTGGCCTGGATGGGCGTGGGCGTGGACCTGCTGGCGATGCCGCTGCTGATGCTGGCGCTGTTCGCGATGGGCGTGCACTCCACCTTCTTCGGCCCGATCAAGTATGCGATCCTGCCCCAGCACCTGCATCCGCAGGAAGTGCTGGCCGGCACCGGCCTGGTCGAAGCCGGCACCTACATCGCCATCCTGACAGGCACGATCCTGGCCGGCTGGCTGGAAGTGGAATGGGCAGCGCTGGCCGTGTTCGTGACGGCGATCGTCGGTTACCTCGTCAGCCGCCATGTGCCCGACGCTCCGCCGCTGGCCGTGCCGGAGCCGCTGGATTACAACGTCTGGCGCTCTTCCATCGCGCTGGTTCGCAACACGGTGCACGACCGCCGGGTATTCCTGGCAATCATGGCAATCAGCTTTTTCTGGACCATCGGTTCGGTGCTGTTCATCCAGTTCGGCCCGCTGGCCAAGAACGTGCTGACCGCCAGCAAGGAAGTGGCCAGCCTGTTCCTGGTCATTTTCTCGGTCGGGGTGGCGATCGGTTCGGTATCGGTCAACGCGCTGCTGAAAGGCACGGTTTCCGCGCGCTACTCGCCCGGATCTGTGATCGTCATGGGTCTGTTCGTGGTCGGCTTCTTCATGGTCTGCCGCCACTGGACGCCGCACCCGGACGGCGAACTTATGAACGCGGCCCGCTTCATGGCCGAACCGCTGGCCGCGCCACTGCTGCTGATGCTGCTGGGCATCGCGATTTCGGGGGGGATGTTCGTCGTGCCGCTCTATGCGTTCCTGACCACCTTCGTGGACAAATCGCAGACCGCGCGGACCGTCGCGGCGAACAACATCGTCAATTCGGGAGCCATGGTCGGAGGGTCGCTGCTGGCGTTCGGCCTGTCGGCAGCGGGCGTGGCGATCATCACGCAGTTGCTGCTCAGCGCGGCGATGTGCCTGGTATCGGCCTGGCTGGGCCACCTGCTGGTCAAGGCGGAGCGCGCGGCTGCCGCCTGAGGTGCGGCTCAGGCGATGAACGCGCTGACCGCCACGAAGCAGGCGCAATAGGCAATCAGGAATTCGCGGACCGAATCCAGCGACAGCCAACGCGGGCGGCGCAGCAGCTGCAGCGGCTCCGTGCCGTGCCGCACGTGCGGGGGCAGGCTCGCCAGGAAAGGATGGCGGGCAGTTTCATCAGTAAGGACCAGCGACCGTCGTTTCATGTTTTTCATGGGGATGGCTTAAGAAGATATTTACCACCGTTCCACCCGCAAAATCGCGGTTAACGGGGCCCTTCCCGAACTGGGACAGTAACCATTCCTGTTGGTTAAACCCGCCCCCGCACGCGCCGCGCGTTGCCGAGCGCCAGCGGCGGGGCTAGCATCGCGGCATGACCGAACCCCAGACCATGACCGGCGGCCGCCTGCTGGTGGATTGCCTGATCGCGCAGGGCTGCGACCGCATCTTCACTGTCCCGGGCGAGAGCTTTCTTGCCGTACTCGACGCCCTGCACGATTCGCCCGAAATCGACACCGTTGTCTGCCGCCAGGAAGGCGGGGCGGCATTCATGGCCTGCGCCGACGGGACGATGACCGGCAAGCCCGGCGTATGCTTCGTCACGCGCGGCCCCGGCGCGACGAACGCCAGCATCGGTGTCCACGTGGCGATGCAGGATTCGCAGCCGATGATCCTGTTCATCGGCGATGTCGATCGCGGGATGCGCGACCGCGAGGGCTTTCAGGAAGTCGATTTCCAGGCGATGTTCGCGCCGCTCTGCAAATGGGCCGCCCGGATCGACGATCCCGCCCGGATCCCGGAATATATCGCGCGGGCCTGGTCCACGGCGATTTCCGGCCGCCCCGGCCCGGTCGTGCTGGCCCTGCCTGAGGACATGCTGCTCGAAGCCGTGAGCGGCCAGACCCCGCGCCCCGCCGTGACCCGGCCCGCACAGGCCGTCTGCCCGGATGCCCTCGCCGCCGCGATCGACCTGATCGGCGATGCCGCCGCTCCCGTCGCGATCATCGGCGGCGCGGGCTGGAATGCCAAGGCCCGCGCGCATTTCACCCGGTTTGCCGAAAAGATCGGCCTGCCCGTGGCGGGCGCGTTCCGGCGGCAGGATGCGATTGCCAATTCCAGCAAGGTCTGGGCGGGGAATCTGGGTTATGGCCCCAACCCCAAACTGGTCGAGCGGATCAAGCTGGCCGACGTGGTGCTGGTGGTCGGCGCGCGACTGGGCGAGGCGACGACCGATGGCTACACCCTGATCACGCCCGACCATCCCGGCCAGACCCTGATCCACATCCACCCCGACCCGGAGGAACTGGGTCGCGTCTATCGCCCGGACCTGGCGATCTGCGCCGACATGGCCGAATTTGCCGAGGCCGCCGCGCTGTGGTGCGACGATGTGATCCCGTTCGATGCGGGCGAGCAGGCTCACGCTGAGTGGCTGGAATGGACCACGGCCAAACCCGCGGATTTCCCGCTCGACATGGCCGCCTGCGTCACCGCGATGCGCGCGGCGCTGCCGGATGACAGCTTCATCTGCAACGGTGCGGGGAACTTTTCCGGCTGGTGGCACCGATACTGGCACTACAACGGCTTTCCCTGCCAGTTGGCGCCAACTTCCGGCGCGATGGGCTATGGCGTCCCCGCCGCCGTTGCCGCCGCGCGCCGGTTCCCGGACCGCACGGTGGTCGCGCTGGCCGGGGACGGCGATTTCCTGATGAACGGACAGGAACTGGCCACCGCCGTGCAATATGGCTGCGACCTGCTGGTCGTGCTGGTGGATAACGGTGCCTATGGCACGATCCGGATGCACCAGGAGCGCGAGTTTCCGGAGCGCGTGTCTGCCACCACGCTGGCCAACCCGGACTTCGCCGCCCTCGCCTGCGCCTATGGCGGCTGGGCCGAGCGGGTCGAAACCACCGCCCAGTTCACCGCCGCCCTCGCCGAAGCCCAGGCTCGCAAGGGGCTGCGGCTGCTACACCTGGTGATCGACGTCGAACAGCTCAGCGCTGGCGGTGCGACGGTGTCAGGGCTGCGGGCGAAAGCGCGAAGTTAGCCCTCAGCCAGCTTCAGGATGTAGTCCCATTCCGACGGCTTTACGCCGCTGACGGAGAGCCGGAACTTGGTCAGCAGATCCATGTCGGCCAGCGCGGGATCGGCCTTGATTTCCTTGAGCGTCACCGTGCGCTTCAGCTTGCGCACCGGCTTCAGCTTCACGGCGGACCAGCGGCCGGTGTCGTCGGTCGGGTCGGGTATGTTCGATTCGGTGATTTCCGCGATCCCGACGATCTCCACCCCGATGTTGGAATGATAGAAGAACACCTGATCGCCCGGCTGCATCGCGCGCATGTTGTTGCGCGCGGTATAGTTGCGCACCCCGTCCCAGGTGCCCTCGCCCTCGGCCACCAGGTCGTCCCAGCTGTAGACGTCGGGCTCTGATTTCATCAGCCAGTAGGAATTGATTTTGGTCATGCCAGCACTCGCGAAAACGACTATGGGCGGGCCATAGCCACAGATTTTCGGAAACGTCCACTTATGCCACTTACCACTTTGCCCGTCCTGTCGCTGGCCGACGATGCGACGGCGTTCTCGCAAGCGATCGGGGACAGCTTCAAGACTTTCGGCTTTGCCATGGTCAAGGATTTCAACATCGATCGCGCCCTGATCGACCGGGCGTGGAAACTGTCGGAAGAGTTCTTTGCCCTGCCTGAAGCCGAAAAGCGTTCATATCACGACCCCGCGATCGCCGGTGCGCGCGGCTACACCCCGTTCGGCACCGAAATCGCCAAGGGCGCCAAGGCGCATGACCTGAAGGAATTCTGGCACATCGGCCGCGATCTGCCCGCCGGCAGTCCGCTGGCTGATTCCATGCCGCCGAACGTCTGGCCGGCCCGCCCCGCGGGCTTCCAGGAGGTGTTTCAGGAACTCTACGCCCAGTTCGACCGCACCGGCGCCACGATCCTGTCGCGCATCGCCACCTATCTGGGGCTGGATGAACACTGGTTCGATGCCGGGATCGAGGATGGCAACTCGGTCATGCGGCTGCTGCACTATCCGCCGCTCGACATCACCGATGGCGAGGCAATCCGCGCCGGGGCGCATGGCGACATCAACCTGATCACCCTGCTGCTGGGGGCCGAGGAAGCGGGCCTGGAACTGCTGGGCAAGGATGGTGAATGGATCAGCGCCTCGCCGCCCGAAGGCGCGATGGTGATCAATGTCGGCGACATGCTGGAACGGCTGACCAACCACGTCCTGCCCAGCACGATCCACCGCGTGCGCAATCCCAACCCGGAACGCGCGCGGTTCAGCCGCTATTCGATGCCGTTCTTCCTGCACCTGCGCAGCGATTTTCCCATCGCCACGCTGCCCCAGTGCGTGACCGCGGAAAATCCGGATCGCTATCCCCAGTCGATCCTGGCCGACGACTTCCTGCAGCAGCGCCTGCGTGAAATCGGCCTGAAGAAGTAAGGAATTGCGCGGCCTGTCCTGCCCTCCACCGGGGCCGGACAGGCTGGATTCCGGGCATTAACGCAATCTTCAGCACGCTTTGCGAGTCTACCCCGGACCACTGGCTTGGGGGGTAACGCCAGCAATGCACGCGAAGGGGCCCAGTTCCGGCGAAACCAGCCGCCAGCGCAAGGTGCGCCTTGGCGCGGCGGAGCGGGATATCGTCACGCTGGGGATTGCCCTGGCCGCCATCCTGATGTTCGTCGGCACTGGCAGCGACGTGCTGCCCGATGTCATCCGCTCGTTCAACGGACACGGACACGGGCCAAACCAGACGCTGGTCACCGCCCTGCTGCTCAACATCGCGCTGATCATCTTCGGCTGGCGGCGCTACAACCAGCTGACCAGTGAAGTCAGTGAACGCCGCAAGGCTGAGGAGCAGGCGCGAATCCTGGCGGAAACCGATCCGCTGACCGGGTGCCTCAACCGGCGCAGCGTGGCGCCGGCGACCGACCGCCTGATCGCCCAGGCCCGCCAGCGCGGGCAGGCGATTGCGTTCGTGATGCTCGATCTCGACAACTTCAAGATGGTCAACGACCTGAACGGCCACGCCACCGGCGATGTCCTGCTGCGCACGGCGGCGGAACGGATTGCCGCGCAAGTGCCCGCCGATGGCCTGCTGGCCCGGATCGGCGGCGACGAGTTCGCAGTAGTCGCCCCGTTCGATCCGGCCGATCCGGCCGTGGTGGACCGGCTTGCCACCCGCCTGATCGACGCCGTCGCGCAGGCCGTGTTCGTCAACTCGCTGGAAATCGAAAGCACCGTCTCGGTCGGGCTCAGCCGCAGCGACGACGATGACGCCCCGGTCGATGCCCAGACCCTGATGCACATGGCCGATATCGCCATGTACCACGCCAAAAAGCGCGGGCGGAACCGCTATTACTGGTTCGAGCATTCGATGGAGAGCGAGCTGCGGTTCCGCAGCGAACTGGAATCGGGCATTCGCCGCGGCATTCCGGCGGGCGAATTCGTGCCCTATTACGAAAAGCAGATCGACCTCGCGACGGGTGAGATCGTCGGCTTCGAAATGCTGGCGCGATGGAATTCGCCCTCGCTGGGGCTGGTCAGCCCGGACCTTTTCATCCCGGTGGCCGAGGAAATCGGCGTGATCGCCGACCTGTCGGAAAGCGTGATCCGCCAGGCCTTGCTCGACGCGCGGCACTGGAACCCGAAGCTCACGCTGTCGGTCAACATTTCGCCGGTCCAGCTGCGTGATCCGTGGTTCGCGCAAAAGCTGCTGAAGCTGCTGGTCGAAGCCAACTTCCCGCCCAACCGGCTGGAAATCGAGATTACCGAGAACAGCCTGCACGAGAATATCGGGCTGGTCCGCTCGATGATCACCAGCCTGAAGAATCAGGGCATCCGGGTCAGCCTCGACGATTTCGGCACCGGCTACAGCTCGCTCTCGCAGCTGCGCACCCTGCCCTTTGACCGGATCAAGATCGACCGCAGCTTCATCACCACGCTGCCCGACAGCAAGGATTCCGCCACCATCGTCCAGTCGATCGTCGCGCTGGGCGAAGGTCTCGGCCTGCCGATCACGGCGGAAGGCGTCGAAAGCGAGGAAGTCTTGCACGAGCTGCGCAAGTTCAGCGGGCTGAAGGCACAGGGTTACCTCTACGGGATGCCCGAAACCGCGCGCACCACTGCGGAGGAGCTGGCCCAACTGGACCTGCTGCTGGAACGCGCCGAGGCCGTGGCCGCAACCGCGCCGACCCCGCCGATCGCCCGCCGCCAGGCCTGACGCACAGGCTGGACCTGCCCCCGCGCAGGCCCTAAAGCGCGGCCATGCGCGTTCCGTTCGTCAAGATGCATGGCCTGGGCAACGATTTCATCGTGCTGGATGCGCGCGTTCAGGACGTGCCGCCGATGACTGCCGCACTGGCCGCCGCGCTGGCGGACCGGCACACCGGGATTGGCTGCGATCAGCTGGTCCTGCTGGAACCCTCCACCAGCGCCGATTTCCGGATGCGGATCTTCAACGCCGACGGCGGCGAAGTGGAAGCCTGCGGGAACGCTACCCGCGCGGTTGGCGTGCTGCACGGCGCGGCCGCCCGGATCGAGACGCTGGGCGGCGAATTGCAGGTTTCCCCGGCAGATGGCGGCATCGCGGTCGACATGGGCGTGCCCCGGTTCGAATGGGACCAGATCCCGCTGGCCTACCCGATGGACACGCACACGATGCCCGTCGCGTGGGAAGAGCTGGACCAGCCAACCGCCGTCAACGTCGGCAATCCGCACGTGATCTTTTTCGTGCCCGATACCGATGCCCTGGAACTGGACCGGCTGGGGCCGGAGATCGAGCATGACCCGCTGTTCCCCCAGCGCGTCAACGTCAACGCTGCCACGGTTGTCAGCCGCACGCACATCCGCCTGCGGGTGTGGGAACGCGGCGTCGGGCTGACCCGCGCTTGCGGCACCGGGGCTTGCGCCACCGCGATTGGCGCAATGCGGCGCGGTCTGGTAGAGCGCAGCGTCACCGTATCGCTGCCCGGCGGGGACCTGCGGATCGACTGGACCGACGAAGGCCGCATCCGCATGACCGGCCCGGCCGTGGAAAGCTTTCGCGGCACCTTCGATCCGGCCACCTATGGGGCTGACGGGTGACGGTGGAAGTCATTTCGCTGGGTTGCCGGCTGAACCTCTCCGAAAGCGAGGACTTGCGCCGGCTGCTGGGGGCGGAACGCGATCTGGTCGTCGTCAATTCCTGCGCCGTCACTTCGGAAGCTGTGCGCCAGACGCGCCAGGCAATCCGCCGCGCCCGTAAGGCCCATCCTGCCGCGCGCCTGCTCGTGACCGGCTGCGCAGCGGATGTGGAGCGCGCAGCGCTGGGTGCGATGCCCGAAGTTGACGGTTTGATTGCCAATACCGCCAAACTCGATCCGCGCAGCTGGAACGTGCCGCCTGCTCCGGCTCCCGTTTCCAGCCAGCACACCCGCGCGTTCATCGCGGTGCAGAACGGCTGCGACCATGCCTGCACGTTCTGCGTGATCCCGCAGGGGCGCGGCCCCAGCCGCTCGGTCCCGGTGGCCGAAGTGCTGCACGATGCGGAACGGCATCTGGCGGGCGGCGTGCAGGAACTGGTGCTGACCGGCGTGGACCTGACCAGCTGGGGCCATGACCTGCCCGGCGCGCCGGGCCTGGGCGTGCTGGTCGCGGCGCTGCTCGATGCCTTTCCGGCCCTGCCCCGGCTGCGCCTGTCCTCGCTCGACGGGGTGGAGATCGACGCGCAACTGTTCGAATTGCTGGCGGGCGAGCCGCGCGTGATGCCGCACGTCCACTTGTCGCTCCAGCATGGCAACGACCTGATCCTCAAGCGGATGAAGCGCCGTCACAGCCGCGCCGATGCGGTGGATCTGGTCGCCCGGCTCAAGGCCCGCCGCCCGGACGTTGCGATCGGCGCAGACCTGATCGCGGGCTTTCCGACCGAGGATGAGGCCGCGCACGGCGACAACCTGTCGATCATCGCCGCGCTGGGCGTGGTCCACGGCCATGTCTTCCCCTACTCCCCCCGCCCCGGCACGCCCGCCGCGCGGATGCCGCAGCTGGACGCCGCCACGATCCGCGCCCGCGCCGCCGCTCTGCGCGCTGCCGTGGCCGACGAACGGGCGCGCTGGCTCTCCAGCCTGATCGGTGTGCCGCAACAGGTGCTTGCGGAGCGCGACGGGACGGGCCATGCGCAAAACTTCGCAAGGGTGCGCCTCGCGCCCGATATCACAGCCGGAACCATCGTGACCGTAATTCCCCACCGCATTTCCGAAGGCCTGCTGGCATGAGCGCCGAAAGCTGGAGCGACCGCGTCTTTGGCGGCCTGCGCAAGACCTCCGAACGCCTGTCCGAAAACCTGGCCGGCATCGTCACCAAGGCGAAGCTGGACGATGCGCAGCTGGACGACATCGAGGACGCGCTGATCCTGTCCGACCTTGGCCCGCGCGCCGCGGCCCGCATTCGCGAGCGGCTGGCGGGCGAACGCTTCGAGCGCGGGGTGGATGAAGCCGCCGTCAAGGAAGCCGTAGCCGAGGAAATCGCCGCGATCCTGCGCCCCGTCGCCAAGCCGCTGGAAGTGGTCGCCTTTCCCCGCCCGCAAGTGGTGCTGGTGATCGGCGTGAACGGATCGGGCAAGACCACCACCATCGCCAAGCTGGCGCACCTGTTCCAGGAACAGGACTACTCGGTGATGCTGGTCGCGGGTGACACGTTCCGTGCCGCCGCCATCGGCCAGCTGGGCGTCTGGGCGGACCGGCTGGGCGTTCCGATCATCAAGGGACCGGAAGGCGGCGATCCTGCCAGCGTGGTGTTCGACGGGGTCAAGGCCGCGACCGACAAGGGCAGCGACGTGCTGATCGTCGACACCGCCGGACGGCTCCAGAACAAGCGCGAGCTGATGGACGAGTTGGCGAAGATCCGCCGCGTGCTGGGCCGCCTGAATGTCGAGGCACCGCACGACGTGGTGCTGGTGCTGGATGCCACCAACGGCCAGAACGCGCTGCAGCAGATCGAGATTTTCAAGGAAGTCGCGGGCGTCACCGGCCTGATCATGACCAAGCTGGACGGCACCGCGCGCGGCGGCGTGCTGGTCGCGGCGGCGGAGCAATATGGCCTGCCGATCCACGCCATCGGCGTCGGCGAAAAGATTGACGACTTGCGCCCGTTCGATCCCGATCTGGTCGCGCGCGTGATTGCGGGAGTGGCCTGATGAGCGATGCGGAAACCACGCCGACTGCCGCCAGCAAGCCCAAGTCGGGCTGGCTCAACCTGGCGGTCGATTATGGCCCGGTGCTGGTGTTCTTTGCGGTCTACCGCATGAGCTCCCCCGCTGATCACAACAATTCGGTGGCCGAAGTGCTCGCGGTGATCAAGGGCACGGCCAGCTTCATGGTCGCCGCCGTGATCGCGCTGCTAGTGTCGAAGTGGAAGCTGGGCCGGATCTCGCCGATGCTGTGGCTTTCCACGGGGCTGATCGTGGTGTTCGGCGCGCTGACCATCCTGTTGCAAGACAAGGTGTTCATCCAGATCAAGCCGACCGCGATCTATCTGCTGTTCGGCGCGGCGTTGCTGATCGGGGCATGGCGCGGCAAGGCGCTGCTGAAGATCCTGCTGGAAGCCGCCTTCGAAGGGCTGAACAACGACGGCTGGATGAAGCTCTCGGTTCGCTGGGGCTGGTTCTTCCTGGCGCTGGCCGGGCTCAACGAAGTGCTGCGTCACACGCTGGAGTTCGGCGACTGGATCGCGGCCAAGCTTTGGCTGTTCCTGCCGCTGTCGTTCCTGTTCACGTTTGCGCAGCTGCCGATGCTGATGAAGCATGGACTGGCGCAGGAGGCCGAGGACGAAGTGCTGAGCGATCCGCCGCACGAGTAGTGACAATCGCTCGCAAAAGGGCAATAACCCGGTTGTCGGCCCGTTCGGGCTGGGGACCATTACGATAAAGACGCTTCAATAAAGGGGGAAGCAATGGCCAAATTTTTCGGAAACCTGCATCTGGTGCTCGTCGCCGGGCTCGTGTTCGCTATCGCAGTGATGATGCATTTCGGCGAAGCCGTTACGGTAGATACCAACTCGGTGTTTCGCTGGCTGCACGTGTTCTTCGGCATCCTGTGGATCGGGCTGCTCTATTACCTGAACTTCGTGCAAGTGCCGACCATGCCGGCCATTCCGGCCGAACAGAAGGGTGCGATCACCGGGCACATCGCGCCGAAGGTGTTCTTCTTCTTCCGCTACGCCGCGCTGCTGACGGTCATCACCGGCCTCGTCGTCGCCTATGTTGCGGGCTACGTTCACCAGGCGCTGGCATTCCAGGGTGAAGCCCAGGTCCAGCTGATCGGTCTTGGCATGTGGCTGGCGCTGATCATGGCTTTCAACGTGTGGTTCATCATCTGGCCCGCCCAGAAGAAGATCCTCGGCATCGTCGAAGCCACGGCTGAGGAAAAGGCTGCCGCTGCACCGCGCGCGCTCTATGCCAGCCGCACCAACACGCTGCTGTCGCTGCCGATGCTCTACGCGATGGTCAGCGCGAACCTCGGCTAAGCCGCACTTCGCGAACCAGACAAGCGCGGCGTCCCAACCGGGGCGCCGCGCTTTTCTTTTGGGTGCGCCGTGCTAACCCACCGCGCATGACTGCACAGATCGATCCGTTCCACGCCATCGCCGTTTCCGGCCTCGCTCACCGCCTCAAGGCCGAGGGGCGCTCGATCATTCACATGGAATTCGGCCAGCCCTCCACTGGCGCCCCCGCCGCCGCCATCGCCGCCGCGCACCGGGTGCTGGATAGCGACCCGATGGGGTATTGGGAAAGCCCGGCGCTGAAAGCGCGGATTTGCCAGCACTACGCCGAAACCTATGGCGTCGCGGTCGATCCGGCGCGCATCCTGCTGACCTGCGGCGCCTCCCCGGCGCTGGTGCTGGCCTTGAGCATGAGCTTTGCCCCCGGCGCGCGCGTCGCCATCGCCCGGCCCGGCTATGTCGCCTATCGCAACACGCTGAAGGCCATGCACATCGAGCCGGTCGAACTGCCCTGCGGCGAAGCGGAACGGTTCCAGCTCACCGCCGCGGCCCTGGCCGCGCTGGAACCGGCACCGGATGGCGTCATCATCGCCAGCCCCGCCAACCCCACCGGCACGATCATCCCGCGTGACAAATTGCAGGCTATCGCCGACGTCTGCGCTGAGCGCGGAATCACGGTCATCTCCGACGAGATCTATCACGGCATCAGCTATGGCCAGCGCACGCCCTCGATGCTGGAAGTGCTGCCCGACGCGCTGATCGTGAACAGCTTTTCCAAGTATTTCAGCATGGCTGGCTGGCGGCTCGGCTGGCTGCTCGTCCCGCCATCGGGCATCGATGCGGCGCGGGCGCGGATGGGCAACCTGTTCCTGACCCCGCCCAGCCTGGCCCAGCACGCCGGGCTGGTGGCGATGGATTGCCGCGAGGAGCTGGAAGGGCACTTGCAGACCTACGCCCGCAACCGCGAGCTGCTGCTGGCAGCGCTCCCGGGCATGGGCCTGGGCCGGATCGCTCCGCCCGACGGCGCATTCTATATCTACGCCGACATTTCCGAGTTCACCGACGACAGTCTGGAATTCTGCCAGCAACTGCTGCGCGATACGGGCGTTGCCACCGCGCCGGGGATCGATTTCGACCCGGTGGAAGGCCGCCATTTCATGCGGATCAGCTTTGCCGTCTCCACCCCGGAAGTGGAGGACGCCATCCAGCGCATCGGCCCGTGGTTCGCCAGCCGCAACCGGCGACCATCGGCCTAGATCTCGACTTGGCTGCCCAGTTCGACCACGCGGTTGGTGGGCAGGCGGAAGAATTCCATCGCGCTGGCCGCATTGCGCAGCATCCACGCGAACAGCTTTTCCCGCCACAGCGCCATGCCCGGATTGCGCGCCGCGATCAGGGTCTGGCGGCTGAGGAAGAAGCTGGTCTTCATCACCTCGAACGGTTCGCCGCACATCTGCACATTCTTGAGCGCGGTGGGGATGTCGGTTTCTTCCAGGAAGCCGAACTTCAACGTCAGGCGATAGAACCCCTGGCCCAGATCCTTGCCGCTGCACCGGTCGTTCGGATCGACGTAGGGCACGTCCTGGATCGCCACGGTCAGGATCACGACCCGTTCGTGCAGCACCTTGTTGTGCTTGATGTTGTGCAGCAGCGCCGACGGCACACCCTTGTTGGTCGAGGCCATGAACACCGCCGTTCCCGGCACCCGCGCCGCGCTGGAATGCGCGCTCTTGGCGAAGACTTCGATCGGGATCGAGCCTTCGGCCATGTTCGCCCGCATCAGCGCCCGCCCGCGCGACCAGGTGGTCAGCAGGGTGAAGATCGCCAGACCGATCACCAGCGGCACCCAGCCGCCGTCCGGCACCTTGATCAGGTTCGCGCCAAGGTAGGCCATGTCGACCACGATGAACGCAAGCACCAGCGGCACCGCGCGCCACAGCGGCCAGCGCCACAGCGTGATCAGCACCACGGCCAGCAGGATGGTGTCGATGAACATCGCCCCCGTCACCGCGATGCCATAGGCCGCCGCCAGCTTGCTCGACGACCCGAAGAACAGCACCAGGAACAGGACCATGATCATCAGGCCCCAGTTAACCGCGGGGATATAGATCTGCCCGGCCGCCGACGCGCTGGTATGCTTGATCTGCATGCGCGGCATGAAGCCCAGCTGGATCGCCTGCTGGGTCAACGAGAAGGCGCCGGAAATCACGGCCTGGCTGGCGATGATCGTGGCGAACAGGGCCAGGATCACCACCGGAATGCGGACCACGTCCGGGATCATCAGGAAGAACGGATCCTTGATCAGCGCGGCCGCCGCTTCCGGGCTGGCCTGCGAGAGCACCATCGCGCCCTGCCCCATGTAGTTGAGCATCAGTGCGGGCAGCACGAACGTCATCCAGCTGACGCCAATCGGCTTGCGCCCGAAATGCCCCATATCGGCGTAGAGCGCCTCGGCCCCGGTCACCGCCAGCACGACGCTGCCCAGCGCCACGAACGCCCGGAACCCGTCCGTCACGAAAAAGTTCAGCGCGTTCAGCGGGTTCAGCGTTTCCAGGATGATCATCGGCATCCGGACCAGCTGCATCGTCCCCAGCACGGCCAGAGTGATGAAATAGACGATCATGATCGGCCCGAACAACCGGCCGACCTTGTCCGTGCCGCGCGCCTGGATCGAGAACAGGGCGACCAGAATGGCGACCGCAATCGGCACGATCCACTGCTTGAAGCCGGGATGGACGTATTGCAGACCTTCCGTCGCGGACAGCACCGACATGGCCGGCGTGATCATCGAATCGCCATAGAACAACGCCGTCGCAAAGACGCCGAGCAGCACGAACGGAGCGGTCCAGCGGGCGTTTTCGGACTTGCGGTTGATCAGGGCCAGCAGGGCAAGACTGCCCCCTTCGCCCTTGTTGTCGGCGCGCATGATGGTGAGCGCGTATTTGAACGTCACGACCATCATCATCGACCAGAACACCAGGCTCAGCACGCCGTGGATGTGGACCGGATCGACCTGGATGCCCGGCACGCCGTGGTGCGAGGCGAACGTTTCGCGGAAGGCGTAGAGCGGGCTGGTCCCGATATCGCCAAAGACCACGCCCACCGCGCCGATGGCCAGCGCGACAACCCCGGCCTTGCGATGGCCGTGATCGCCGTGGGCTGCCCCGCCCGCCTGACTCGGCTGATCGCCCCCGCCGTCGCTAACCGCTTGACTCATCAGACCCGGAGCCCCTCAAAATGGTCCACGGCGCGGCGATTAGCAGCGAAGCCGCGTGCCAGCAAACGAATCAGCGCGGCGGCATTGCCGAGGCTGGCTGGCCGTCCTGAGCCGCGATGAACGCGTCGAGCCGCTTCAGGCGTGCTTCCAGATCGGCCCGCCACGGCGCGTCCTTCGGCGCGCGCGCCAGCAGGTCCGCCCACATCGCGCGCCCTTCCGCCAGACGCCCGTTCTGCGCCAGCGCCAGCCCCATGAAAAAGCCCGGCCCCGGATGCAGCGGATCGGCCTCTGCCGCGCGGCGATAGGCATAGAGCGCGGCCGGGGAGAGCACGCCTTCGGTATGCCCCATCAGGTAATTGCCCAGCGCCAGCCAGGCATCGGCATTCTTCGGGTCCTTCTCGACCGCCCCCAGCACCACCCCGGCGGCATCGCTGTATTGCCCATTGCGGGCCAGCGCATCGCTGATCATCACCCAGCTGCTGGAATTGGCACCGCCATCGCGGGCCAGTTCCTGCCGCGCGGCAACCAGCGCCGCTGCGCCTTCGCGGGTCTGCACCGCGGCTTCCTTGGGCGCGCCAGGCTGTGCCGGGCTGCCTTGCAGGGCATAGCCGGCAATACCCAGCATCAAGGCGGCGCCAATCGCTTCCCAGCCCTTGCGCGGGGCCTTGAACAGCCACGCCAGCGCCGCGAACGATGCCACTGCGAGCGCACCAACCAGAACCCAGCCCATCACGCGCTCCTTGCCGTCAGGCGCCGCCGCAGCACCAGGGCGATCACCACCAGCAGCAGCACCGGGATGGCGAACAGCGGCCAGGTCAGCTTGTTCACCACCGGCGCATAGCTGACATAATCACCATAACTTTCGATCAGTTGCTGGCGAATGGCCTCTGGCTCCTCACCCGCCTCGATCCGCGCCCGCACCTGATGGCGCATGTCCCCGGCAATCGGCGCGTCGGAATCGGCAATCGACTGGCCCTGGCACTGCAGGCAGCGCAGGGTCTGCATCAGCGCATGGGCCTTGGCCTCCTGCGCCGGATCGGCCAGCTGGCGATAGGCATAGGGTGCGGGCGGCAGCTTGTCCTGCGCGGTTGCCGGCAGGGCCAGCAGCGCCGCCAGCGCCAGTAGCAGCACGCGAATCATCGCCCCGCCTCCTGCAACTTTTCAAGGATTACCGGCACATGCTCTGGCCGGATTTCACCGATGTGCTGATAGCGGATCACGCCCTTGCCATCGATCACGAAGCTTTCCGGCACACCGGAAGAACCGATCGCGAACTGGATCGCGCTGACGTTGTCAGCCCCGATCCGGGCGAACGGGTTGCCGTGGCGGGCCAGGAACGCTTCCACGTCCTCGCGCTTGTCGCGGATCGCGACGCCATCGATCTGCACGCCGGCCTGCTTGAGCGCCAGCAACTGCGGCGCTTCGACCGCGCAGGGGATGCACCAGCTGGCAAAGATGTTGAGCAGGCGCGGCTGGCCGGTCGCCATGTCGGCGCGGGCGAAGCCGGGCCGGTCGGCAATGGCCGGTTGCAGCGAAAATTCGGGCAGCGGCTTGCCGATCATCTTGCTGCGCACTTCGCGCTCCGCCGGGCGCAGCAGCCCGAACAGCACCAGCACCACAAAGGCCCCGAACAGCACCAGCGGCAGCCACAGCGCCCAGCGCGCGGTCTTGACCTGCGCAGAGGTAACCGGATCGCTCATCGGCCCTGCCTGCTCTTGCGATAGGCGATCTTGTCGCGGGCGATGAACCGCCGCAGATCGCTCGCCACCCGGCCAAGCAGCGCCAGCAGCCCGCCCAGCGCGATCAGGACGCCGCCATACCAGATCAGCGTCACGAACGGCTTCCACCACAGCCGCAACTGCCAGCGGCCATCCTCGGCGCGTTCGCCGAGCACAGCATAGAGCTGGCCGTTCCAGCGGGTTTCCAGTGCGGATTCGCTGGTCTGCTGCGGCGGGGTCCAGAAACTGCGCGCCTGCGGTTGCAGCTTGACGGCCGAGCCGCCGTCATAACGGGCCGACAGCGTGGCTTGCAGTGCGGTCCAGTTCGGTCCGGCCACCGGCTCGATCGCGACCAGATCGATCTGCCACGGACCGACAGCCACGGTTTCGCCTTCACGCAGGGCGACCAGCTTTTCGGTGGTATAGGCACTGTCGCAGGCCATCCCGAACAAGGCCACCGCCACGCCGAAGTGGGCGACGACCATGCCCCACAACGGCAATTTCACCTGCCGCAGCTTGCGTCCGCGCAGCGGCAGCAGCGAAGCGACCACCAGCCCGGCGGCCAGCGCCATGCCCAGCACCGGCAGCACCGCAACGCCCTTCAACGCGAACGCCGCCCCGGTCAGCAGCATCAGCGCCAGCGGCACGATCACGCTCCACCGCACGCGCGCCAGCGAATCGCGCCGCCAGCGCAGCAACGGGCCGATTCCCATCACCACCAGCATCGGCACGACGAACACCGCGCTCATCGGGTTGAAATACGGCGGGCCAACCGAAACCTGCGCGCCCAGCGCTTCGGCCAGCAGCGGATAGAGCGTGCCGAGCAGCACGATCCCCAGCGTGGCGGAGAGCAGGACGTTGTTGAACACCAGCGCGCCTTCACGGCTGGTCAGGGCAAAGCGTTCCCCCTCGGTCACGGTTCCGGCGCGCAGGCCGAACAGCGCCAGTGCGCAGCCGATATTGATCAGCAGCAGCGCCAGGATGAAGCTGCCGCGTTCGGGATCGACCGCGAAGGCATGAACGCTGGTCAGGATGCCGGAGCGGACGAGGAACGTCCCCACCATCGACATCGAGAAGGCAACCACGCCCAGCATCACCGTCCAGGCCCGCAGCGCATTGCGCGCGGCCAGCACGCTGACCGAATGCAGCAGTGCCGTTGCCGCCAGCCAGGGCATCAGCGAAGCGTTTTCGACCGGGTCCCAGAACCACCAGCCGCCCCAGCCCAACTCGTAATAGGCCCAGTATGATCCGGCCACGATCCCCAAGGTCAGGAAGATCCATGAGCCCAGCACCCACGGCCGCATCGCGCGGGCGAAGGCCGGGCCGACTTCCCGCGTGACCAGCGCCCCGATCGCGAAGCTGAACGCCACCGACAGCCCGACATAGCCGATGTAGAGCGTGGGCGGATGGAACGCGAGGCCGGGGTCCTGCAACAGCGGGTTGAGCCCCTGCCCTTCCGGCGCGGCGGGGTTGAGCCGTTCGAACGGGTTGGAGGAAAACAGCAGGAAGGCATAGAAGCCGAGGCTGACGAACGCCTGCCCCGCCAGCGTCGCCAGCATTGTCGGTTCAGGCAGGCGGCGCTCCACCAGCGCCACGAAACTGCCAGCCAGGCCCATGACCATGACCCACAGCAGCATCGAGCCTTCGTGGTTCCCCCAGGTCCCCGCGAGCTTGTAAAGCAGCGGCTTGGCCGAATGCGAATTCATCGCCACCAGCTTCACCGACAGATCCGTCTGCCAGAACAGTACCATCAGTGCCAGGAACGACAGAAGCGTCAGCACGCCCTGCACCACGGCGAGCGGGCGCACGATCTGGCCCAGCTCGGCGCCGCGCGCGGTCAGGCCCAGCGCCCCGGCCAGCAGCTGCAACGCCGCCAGCGCCGCCGCCAGCCACAGCGCGGCGAGTCCGAATTCCGCGATCACTGCGTTTCCGCCACGGCGGCGCGCGCCTGTGCCTCCGTCATGTCCTTCATTTCACGCGGCACGTACTTCTCGTCATGCTTGGCGAGCAGGTTGTCGGCAATGAAAGTACCATCGGTGCCAAGCTTGCCTTCGGCGACCACGCCGGATCCTTCCTGGAACAGGTCCGGCGCGATGCCCTTGAACGACACCGGCACACGGGCCTTGCCATCGCCCACGACGAACTGGATGGTCACGCCATCGGCCGCCGTCTTGATCGAACCACCTTCGACCATGCCGCCCAGCCGCACGGCCCGGTCGGGCGCGGGCGGGTCAGCGGCGATATCCGCCGGCAGGTAGAAATAGGATGCCTGGCTGCGCAAGGCCCAGGCGGCCAGCAATCCCGCCCCGATCAGGGCGACGACCGCGATCAGCACCAGCACCAGGCGCTGGTGCTTGGGCTTGACGAATTCACTCATTGCTCTCGGCTCCGGTCACGGCGGGCTTCTGCGCGGCGCATTCCCCACCACGACCACGCAACCAGCCCCAAGGTGCCGATCACGCCCATCGCATAGGCCGCGAAAACGAATGGCCAATGGTCCAGCCCCTCACGCATCGGCGGCCTCCATCGCGCGGCGGCGCAGACGGGCCTCGGCCTGGTTGTCGGCCAGGATCATCCGCATCCGGGCCAGAACCACACCGCCGAACAGCAGCGAGAAGCCGACCGTTGCGGCCAGCAGCGTCCAGAGAAACTCCGGCGCCATTTCAGACTTGCCCAGCGTGATGCTGGGGGGTTGGTGCAGGCTGTTCCACCACAGCACCGAATAATGAATGATCGGGATGTTAACCGCACCGACCAACCCGAAGATCGCCGGGATGCGCGACTGCCCGTCGCCATCCTTGCTCGCCGCGTCCGCCAGCGCGAGGTAGGACAGATAGAGGAAGAACAGCACCAGCATGCTGGTCAGGCGTCCGTCCCATACCCACCAGGTGCCCCATGCCGGACGCCCCCAGATCGAACCGGTCACCAGGCAGAGCAGCGCGAAGAACGCCCCCGGCACGGCAGCGGCGCGCGCGCCGATCCCGGCCAGCGGATGCCGCCACACCAGTTCGACAAAGCTGGCCACCGCAATCGCCGTCCATCCGCCCATGGCCAGCCAGGCGGCGGGGACGTGAATGAACAGGATTCGCACGGAATCGCCCTGCAGGCGCTCGGCCGGGGCATGGACCAGACCCCACCACAGCGATGCGGCCACCAGCAAGCCGCCCACGATCAACAGCGGAGCGGTCAGCGGCCGGGCCAGGCGAAGAAAACGGGCAGGATTTGCGAAGGCGTGCATGGGAGCCATCAAGCGAGTTCCCGCGCCCTTTGGCACTGCTTGCGAGCCGGAGCAAGGCAATTGCGCGGGCCACATCTGCAAACCGGCATCGGCAATCGGCAAACGCCACGAACGGCACCGCAGACCCGGCGGGACGCATGGCGATGTGCAGGAGATTTGGCAGTTCAGGAATGGGGCGACCGATGGGGTTCGAACCCACGACCTCCGGTACCACAAACCGGCGCTCTAACCAGCTGAGCTACGGTCGCCACATTCTGAAAGGCCGGATGCGATCCGCATCGCTGGCCGCGCAGCGGACCGGCGGCAAGCCGCGTTCCGTGCAGGCGCGGCCCTTTGCACAGGCCGCGCGGAATGGGAAGCGAAAATTGCGCGGCAAAGATGCCGGCGGCTGATTTCGACCCGGTTCAGGCCGAGTCGACGCGGCGCGAAATCATGGTTGAGATTCTTCTGCGCGGACGCGCCGCCACTGGCGAATCTTTAACCATCCCGCGTTACCCCTTGCGGAAAGACACCCAACGAGTCGCCAAGAAAATGCCAGCCAAAACAAAACAACAACAAAGACTTGCCGCAACCACCCGCCCCCTGACCCGCAAAGCGTCGCGGCGCCCCGCCCGCGGCGAGGTGGCCGTCCGTTCCTCGCATGGCGACCGGACCCAGGCCGGGCTGCATGACTTTTCGGCCTTCGGGTGCAACATCATCAGCGATGCGGCATGGCTGCGGCTCGGCTCGTTCGTGACGCTCACGCTGAGCGAGGACATTTCCACCCAGGCGATCGTGCGCTGGGTGCGCGACGGTTCGTGCGGAGTCGAGTTCCTGCGCCCGCTGCCCTACGCCGATGCGGAGCTGCTGGCCGCGCAGTTCTGACGCGGCCGATCTGGCAGCCGCCGCTATGCAAAACGAAAAAGGGCGGCCAAACGGCCGCCCTTTTGCATTGTGGCAGGTTGCCGCCGCTCACTTCTTGAGCGTGAGGCCACCAAAGCGCTTGTTGAACTGGGCAACGCGGCCACCCTGGTCAACCTGACGGGTGCCGCCGGTCCATGCCGGGTGCGACGCCGGGTCGATTTCCAGCGCCAGCGTGTCGCCTTCCTTGCCCCAGGTGGAGCGGGTTTCGAACACGGTGCCGTCGGTCATCTGCACCTTGATCATGTGGTAATCGGGATGGATATCGGCCTTCATGGTTCAACTCTTTCGCTAGGGCCGGTTCCGACCGGCCTGAAAAGGAAGCGGCGCGCATAACCGCGCCGCCGGGATTTGTCCAGCTTTCGCTGCGATCAGGCGTCCGCGATCATGGCGGTGAACTGCACGTCGCAGGTCACCTTGCCCTCGATCGAGGCCTTGCCCCAGAACTTGCAGACCCGTGCGCGCTTCTGCACGAAGCCCACTTCCAGGTCGAGCAGCACACCAGGTTCCACCGGAGCGCGGAACTTCGCCTCGTCGATCGACATGAAATAGACCAGCTTGCCCGACCCGGCGAGGTCCAGCGATTCAATCGCCAGGATCGCCGCCGTCTGGGCCAGCGCCTCGATCTGCAAGACCCCCGGCATGATCGGGCGGCCCGGAAAGTGGCCCTGGAAGAACTGTTCGTTGAAAGTCACCGCCTTCACCGCGTGGATCTTCTCGCCCACTTCCAGCGCCTTCACCCGGTCCACCAGCAACAGCGGATACCGGTGCGGCAGCGCGTTCAGGATCTTGCGGATGTCATAGTCCAGCACGGCGGCCGCAGCCGCCGCGCCTTCACCTTGGGTCGTCTCGCTCATCGCTGCCCCCAACGATTTCGCTTAGCGGCCTTCGGGCTGCGGACCGGCCGGGGTCACCGGACGCGGGGCCGGAGCCGGAGTGCCAGCGGCAGGCGCGGCGGCAGCCGGAGCCGCACCGCCCTGTGCCGCAGCAGCCTGGGCAGCCTGCTGGGCGCGGGCTTCGCGCACCTGGCGCGGTTCCCACCCAGCCGGCGGAACCAGCTGCGCGCTGGGGATCAGCACGTTGAGTTCGGCCACGATTTCGTCGGTCAGGTCATAGCTGACCGAGCGGGCGATCACGGCGTTGGGCTGCAGCAGCAGCGAAACCTTCGCCTTGGTCATCGCCTGCTGCACGGCCTGGTCCAGCTTGGCTTCGATCTGTTCGGCGACATAGGCTTCCGACAGCGCCACCGGCATCAGCTGCTGCTGGATTTCCTGCTTGCCGCGTTCCTGGATCTCCTGGATCACCTTGGCCTGCTGCTGCAGCGCGGGCACGTTCGGCTTGGCGGCGCGGCGATCGGCCTCGAACTTGTCGACCAGCGGCTTCAGCTGGTTTTCCAGCGCCTGACCGCGCGCGTTCGCGCCGTCGAAGTTCGGCTTGTAGGTCACCGGGCGCTGCTGTTCGGCCACGCGGAAAGCGTCCGAGTTGGCAATCGCGGCGTCAAGGCTGGCCACGGCGATCCCCTGCACGGCCACCGGACCGGCGGCAGCGGCGGGGGCGGCTTCATCGCCCTTCTTCTTGTCCTTGGCGGCGAGCGCCGGCTGCGCGGTGGCGGCGGCGATAAGGAGGCTGGCGACCAGCGCCGGCTTGCTGAACTTGGTCATCAGAATTGGGTTCCTACGTTAAAGGTAAAGCTCTTGGTGTCGTCGCCCGGCCGCTTCATCAGCACCTTGGCAAAGTCGATGCGGAACGGCCCGAACGGCGAGTTCCAGTTCACGCCGACGCCGACGGAAATGCGCGGCTTGATCGAATCGCCCACGAACACTTCCTGGAACGGCGAAACGCTGCTGCCCAGCGCGGTGTTGGCGTTGCCGGTCAGGCACGAAGGCGGATTGGGGTTGGTCGGGCTGGTCACCTGCGACGTCGAGGTGGCGTTGCAGCTGGCGTCGACCGCATCGATCTGCAGATAGAGCGGATTGCCGGCCGTATCGCGCGACGGGATGAAGATGCCGTTCGGGAACGGGCTGGACTGCAGCAGCGGCTTGCGCACGCCCCAGACCGAACCGATATCCATGAATACCGACGGGCGCAGACCCATTTCGCGCGCACCCGAGCCGAGCGGAATTTCCAGCTCGAAGTGCGTCAGGTAATAGTACTTGCCGCCCAGCGCGTCATCGACCACCTGGTTGCGGTCGGTGATGACCACGGGGTTGCCCGCACCATCATCGACGATCGGCTGACGGATCACGCGCGGGCCGACGCCGCGAATGTCGAAGCCGCGCATTTCCGGCTCGCCCAGGTAGAACCGGTCGGTCAGGCGCACATCGTCGATGCCCGTCGCCGCCCCGCCCCGGTTTTCCAGCGACTTGATCGCGCCGGCTTCGCCGCGGATCGAGAAGATGAAGCCCTTGCCCAGCGGCCAGTACTGCGAGGCATTGGCGCGCAGGCGGGCATACTTCACCGACCCGCCCAGCCCGGCGAATTCCGCCGTGACCGACGCGGCCCGCCCGCGCGAGGGGCGCATGCGGTTGTCCAGCGTGTCATAGATCAGCGACATGCCCAGGATCGAGCTGGTCCGCTTGCCCAGCGCCTCGCAGAGATAGCGGCCCGCCAGCAGCGGATCGCATTCATTGAGGGTCGGGTTGACGCGGTTGGTGAAGAACTGGCTCTTGTCGAGCGAGATGTCGTCGATGTTGAACGTATAGCTCCCCACCGCCGAGATATATTCGGTCAGCGGAATGCCCGCGCGGACCTGGAAGCCGGTGGTCGCCTGCTTGTAGGTCGTGTTGCGCGAATTGTTCAGGTAGTTGAACGAGTTGTAGTCACGCCGATAGACGTTGACGCCGAGCGAGATGTTGCGATCGAACACATAGGGTTCGGTAAAGCTGACTTCGGCGCTCTTCGAATAGTTCGAATACGACAGCGAGAGGCCGATGGTCTGCCCGCGGCCACGAAAGTTGCGCTGCTGGATCGAGCCCTGGAAGATCAGCTTTTCAAGGCTGGAATAGCCCGCCGAGAGCTGAAGTTCGCCGGTCGGCTTTTCCTCGACGTTGGCTTCCAGCACGATCCGGTCGGGAGCGCTGCCGCTCTTCTGCTCGACTTCGAACTTTTCCTGGAAATAGCCGAGCGAGTTGATGCGGTTGGTCGACCGCTTGACCTGCAGCGAGTTGAACGCATCGCCTTCGGCCAAACGGAATTCGCGGCGCACCACCTTGTCCTGGGTGAGCGTGTTGCCGTTGACGTCGATCTTCTCGACATAGACGCGCGGTGCTTCGGCGATCTGGAAGGTAATCCCCATCGTCAGGTCGTCCTTACTACGGTCGTAGCTGGGACGGACATCGGCGAAGGCGTAACCGAAAGTGCCGGCGGTTTCGTTCAGCTTGTCGATCGTGTCCTCGACCAGCTTGGCGTTGTACCAGTCACCCTTCTTCATCGGCAGCTGGCGAGCCAGCACTTCGCCATCGAAATCGCGCAGCTGGCTTTCCACCTTGACGTCGGCGAACTTGTAGCGCTGCCCTTCCTCGACCACGTAGGTCAGGATGAAGTCCTTCTTGTCCGGCGTCAGCTCGGCCACGGCCGACACGATGCGGAAATCGGCATAGCCCTGCGTCAGGTAGAACTGGCGCAGCTTCTGCTGGTCGAACGCCATCCGGTCCGGGTCATAGCTGGTGCCCGAGCTGAAGATGCGGGTCAGCCCGGTTTCCTTGGTGACCATTTCATCCTTCAGGTCGCCATCGTCGAAATTCTCGTTCCCGATGATGTTGATCTTGCGGACCTTGGACTTGGGACCTTCGCTGATTTCGTAGACGATATCGACGCGGTTCTGCTCCAACTGAACCATCTTCGGCTCGACCTGGGCGGCGAACCGGCCCTGGCGCTTGTAGAGCTCGATGATGCGGGCCACGTCGGCGCGGACCTTGGAGCGGGTGAAGATCTGGCGCGGCGACAGCTTGATCTCGGGGAGGATCTTTTCCTCCTTCAGGCGCTTGTTGCCTTCCAGGATGATCCGGTTGACCACCGGGTTTTCCTTGACCTGAATGGTCACCGCGCCGCTGTTGTTGCTGATCTGGACGTCAGAGAACAGCTCGGTCGCGAACAGGTCCTTCAGCGCCATGTCGGCGGCAACCTGGGTATAGGGCTGGCCCAGCCGCAGCTTGATGTACGAACGGATCGTATCCGGTTCCAGCCGCTGCGCACCGATCACGGAAATCGAGGTGATGGTCTCCACCACCGGCGGCGCTTCGGCCGCGGCCGGAGCGGGCGCCGCACCAGCCTGAGCCAGCGCGGCCGTCGGCAGTCCGGCCAGGAACGTGGTTCCCAGCAAGGCCGCGGCGAGGCGGATGGTGGCAGTGCAGTCCATAGGGCGTTGGTCTTTCGGCACGGCTGTTCCCGTCAATTGTGCATTTCGCCTGCCGCCCACCCCCGTGCGGGGCGCCAAGCGCACTGCAGACACGTCGCCGCCCTCTGCCCGATGCGTCACCGCCAATCAAGCAGGGTTGGCCAAACCGTCCGCAGTTAATTTCCCATCCAGTCCCGCCTACTTGCCGAAAATCGGCAACGAGGCGAGGTCGTTCAAAGTCACGAACAGCATCAGTCCCAGCACGAAGGCCAGTCCGGTGCGGAACGCCCATTCCTGACTGCGCGCACCCAGCGGTTTACGGCGGACTGCTTCCGCGGCGTAGAAAACTAGGTGCCCACCGTCGAGCGTCGGGATTGGCAGGAGGTTGATGAATGCCAAGTTAATTGAAATCAGCGCCGCGAAGGACACGAATTCCAGCCAGCCGAGCGACAGCCGCTCGCCCGAATACTTGGCAATCTTGATCGGTCCGCCCAGCTCCTCGACCGAGCGTTCGCCGGTGATGATCTGGCGCAGGCCCTCCACCATCGTCCGCACGATCCCCAGCGACTGGTCGAACCCGGCCGTCACCGCGCCGACCGGCCCGACGTCCTCGAACTTCATGCCTGCAGACCGCACGCCGAGCAGCCCGCGCCGCAATTCGTTGCCGAACTGGTCATGCTGCACATCGGTCAGCAGCGTGATCGGCACCGAGGTTTCGATGCCGCCACGCTGATACGTCACCGTCACCGTCTTGCCGGGATTGAGCGTCACCCGCTCGGCAATGTCGAAGAACGTCTCGATCCGGTCGCCATCGATGGCAACGATCCGGTCGCCCTCTTTCAGCCCCGCCACTTTCGCGGGCGAGTTGTCGGAAAATCCGCCCACTTCGGGGCTGGCCGTGGGCACGCCGTAAGCGAGGTTGAACGCGGCGAAGATCGCCACCGCGACAAACAGGTTCATCAGCGGCCCGGCCAGCACGATCAGGCTGCGTTGCCACAGCTTCGCGCCCTGGAAGGTGCCGCGCAGTTCCTCGCGGCTAGCATCGGCCAGCGCTGGATCGGGCACCGAGGCCGCGTTCATGTCGCCCGCGAACTGGACATAGCCGCCCAGCGGCAGCGCGCAGAGTTTCCAGCGGGTGCCGCGCTTGTCGGTCCACCCGGCCAGTTCCTTGCCAAAGCCGACCGCGAACGCCTCTGCCCGCACGCCGAACAGGCGGCCGACCAGGTAGTGGCCCAGCTCGTGCAGCACCACCAGCGGCCCCAGCACCAGCAGGAACGCGCCCATCATCATCAGCACCGACGGGGAATTGTCCAAGTTACAGCGTCTCCAGCAATTCGCGCGCCCGCACCCGCGCCTGCGTATCGGCCGCGATCACCGCGTCGAGCGTCAGGGGCGCCGGCAGGGCAAGCTGCTCCAGCATCCGTTCCACCACTACGGGGATCTTGGTGAACCCGATCTGACCGGCGAGGAACGCGGCCACGGCCACTTCATTCGCGGCATTGAGCACCGCGGGGGCGGCCCCGCCCGCCTCTGCCGCCTGCCGCGCCAGGCGCGTGGCAGGAAAGCGCACTTCATCGGGCGCTCGGAAGGTCAGCTCGCCAATCGCGGCAAGGTCCAGCGGCGCACACGGCGTGTCCATCCGTGCGGGCCAGGCCAGCGTCGAGGCGATCGGCACGCGCATGTCGGACGGGCCAAGCTGCGCCAGCGTCGATCCGTCACGGTATTCCACCATCGAATGGATGACCGATTGCGGATGGACGATGATCCGCAGCCGCTCCAGCCCGACCGGGAACAAGTGCCAGGCCTCGATCAGTTCAAGGCCCTTGTTGAACATCGTCGCGCTATCGACGCTGATCTTCGCACCCATATCCCAGTTGGGATGCTTGATCGCCTGCGCGGGAGTGGCGGCGTGCAGCTGATCCAGCGACCAGTCGCGGAACGGACCGCCGCTGGCCGTCAGGGTAATCCAGCGCACATCGGCCAGATCGTTGCCCTGCAGACACTGGAAGATCGCGTTGTGTTCGGAATCGACCGGCAGCAGCGTTGCGCCGTGGCGCTCCACCGCCTGCATCATCACGTCCCCGGCGGAAACCAGCGCCTCCTTGTTGGCCAACGCGACGGTCTTGCCACACTCGATCGCGGCCATCGCCGGGGCAAGGCCCGCGCAGCCGACAATTGCCGCCACGGTCACGTCCGCCCCGCGCGCTGCCGCCTCGACCAGCGCCGCCGCCCCGCCTGCCGCCGCGATGCCGGTTCCGGCCAGCGCCTCGCGCAGCGCGGGCAGGCTGGCCTCGTCTGCCACCACCGCGATTTCCGCGCCAAATTCGCGGGCCAGCCGGGCAAGGTCTGCGGCATTGCCATTGGCCGTCAGCGCCACGACCCGCCAGTCCTGCGGCGCGCGCCGGATCAGGTCGAGCGTCGATGCGCCGATGGAGCCGGTTGCTCCAAGGACCGAGATCGTGCGCATCGGCCTCAGCCCCCGGTCCGGCCCAGGATCGATACCAGCGCCAGTGCGAACAGCACCGCCAGCAGGCCATCGACCCGGTCGAACAGCCCGCCGTGGCCGGGGATCAGCCGCCCCGAATCCTTCACGCCCGCACGGCGCTTCATCCAGCTTTCAAAGAAGTCGCCCGCCTGCGCGATCACCGCCACGGCGGGGCCCGCCAGGATGATCAGCCGCCACGGGATCAGCAGTTCCGGCGCGGCCGAACTGACCGTCACGCCGTTCACCGTCGTCACCGCGATGTCGTCCGGCCCCAGCACGTCCGCGAATTTCCAGCTGAGCCAATAGGCCAGCGCCATGCCCCCGCCCGCGCCCAGCATCCCGCCAGCCAAGCCGGACCAGGTCTTGGACGGGCTGATCGCGGGCGCGATCTTCGGCCCGCCAAAGGTGCGCCCGGCAAAGTAGGCGCCAATATCGGTGCCGATCACCGCCAGCACCACCACCAGCACCGTCGCCACGCCATAATCGCCCAGCCGCAGGCCGAACAGCACCAGCGCCGCCATCCCGACATAGATGAACCCGCCCAGCAGCCATGCCGCCAGCCGCGTGCCGGTTGCCGCAAAGGCCTTGGCCAGCGTGGCAAATTCCCAGAACGTGCCGAGCGCGACCAGTGCCACGAACCCGGCCCAGACCGCCCCGCCCAGCCCCAGCGCCGTCCCCGCCACCGCGATCATCACCACGGCGGATGCGGCGCGCACCGGCAAGTCGGACTTCTTCACGTCAGCGTCCGCCATAGCGCCGCTCCCGGTTGGCAAACTGCGCCAGCGCCTCGGCCAGGTGGGCCGGCTTGAAATCGGGCCACAGCACGTCGGTGAACCACATTTCGGCATAGGCCGCCTGCCACAGCAGGAAATTCGACAGCCGCACTTCGCCCGAAGTGCGGATCAGCAGGTCAAGCGGCGGCAGGCCCGCCGTGTCCAGCTCTGCCTCGATGGATTCGGGCGTGATCGGCCCCTTGGCAGCCGCTTTTGCAGCGGCACGGGCGATTTCATCCTGCGCGCCATAATTCAGCGCGATGACCAGCGTGGTGCCGTCATTGTGGGCAGTCTTGCCCAGCGCATCCTCGATCAGCGCGACCAGATCGGGCGCGAGGGCCTGATAGTTGCCGATGATCCGCAGCTTGACGTTGTTGGCCACGAATTCATCGAGGTCGGCGATGATGTAGCGCCGCAGCAGCCCCATCAGCGCCGAGACTTCATCCTCTGGCCGCCGCCAGTTCTCGGTGCTGAAGGCATAGAGCGTCAGCGCTTCCAGCCCCATTTCCCGCGCCGCGCGGACCAGTTCGCGCACGGCCTCCACGCCCCGCTGATGGCCCACCACGCGCGGCAGGTGGCGCTGCTTGGCCCAGCGCCCGTTGCCATCCATGATGATCGCGACATGGCGCGCGAGCGGAGCCGGACTGGTCATGACGCCAACTGGGAAAGGCGGCCCGCAGGCCTCACTTGCCCAGGATTTCCTTTTCCTTGGCCGCCGCCGCCTCGTCACAGGCCTTGATCTGCTCGTCGGTCATCTTCTGGACTTCGGTTTCGCAGCGCTTGCGATCGTCTTCCGAGATTTCCTTCTTGGCCTCGTCCGCCTTCAGCGCTTCCATCCCGTCGCGGCGCACGTTGCGGATCGCGATGCGGGCGTTTTCGGCATACTTGCTGGCCAGCTTGGCCAGTTCCTTGCGGCGTTCCTCGGTCAGGTCGGGGATCGGCAGACGGATGTTGTTGCCGTCGTTGATCGGGTTCAGCCCCAGCCCGGCGGAGCGGATCGCCTTTTCCACCGGGGTCACGTTCGACTTGTCCCACACCTGCACCGACAGCAACCGCGGTTCCGGCGCGGACACGGTCGCCACCTGGTTCAGCGGCATGTGCGCGCCGTACACTTCCACCACGATTGGATCGAGCAGCGCGGTGTTCGCGCGCCCGGTGCGCAGCCCGGCCAGATCGCCCTTCAGCGATTCCACCGCGCCCTTCATGCGGCGTTCCAGATCGGCCTTGTCGTACTTGGCCATGGCTCAGTTTCCTTTTGTCACAATGGTCTGCGTCCCCTCGCCCCGCAGCACCCGGGCCAAGTTGCCCTGCTCGCGGATGGAGAAAACGACGATGGGAATCGAATTGTCGCGGCACAGCGCCACCGCGCTGGCATCCATAACCTTCAGGTTCTGGGCGAGCACTGTGTCGTAATCTACTGTATCGTAACGGATCGCGGCCGGATTGGTCTTGGGATCGCTGTCATAGACCCCGTCGACGCTGGTGCCCTTGAGCAGCGCATCGCAGCGCATTTCCGCCGCGCGCAGCGCCGCGCCGCTGTCGGTCGTGAAGTAGGGCGCGCCCACGCCGGCGGCAAAGATCACCACGCGGCCCTTTTCGAGGTGGCGCTCGGCGCGGCGGCGGATCACCGGCTCGCAGACCTTGTCCATCTCGATCGCGGACTGCACGCGGGTCGGCACGCCGAGCTGTTCCAGCGCGTTCTGCATCGCCAGCGCGTTCATCACTGTGGCGAGCATGCCCATGTAGTCGGCCTGCGCGCGGTCCATCCCCTTGGCCGCGCCGGCCATCCCGCGAAAGATGTTGCCGCCGCCGATCACGAGGCAGATTTCCAGCCCGCTGTCCTTCGCCGCCTTCACTTCCTTCGCCAGTTCCGCGACGAATTCCGGGTCGATCCCGAACTGCTGGCCGCCCATCAGGACTTCTCCGGACAGTTTCAGCAGGACGCGCTTGAAGGGAGGCAGGCTCATGGGGTTTGTGATCGCTCTCGCAAGGGTTTGTGGGGCCTTATACCGATGCCCCGGCAATGCCAAGTATGGCCGGGCCAAGAACTGCACCGGAAATTCATGAGAAAAGGGCGCGAAGCTCTCGCCCCGCGCCCCTTATCCCTGAAGCGTCCCCCCTCCATTGCGGAGAGGATCAGGCCAATCAGTTCAGACCGGCAGCCGCCGCGACTTCCGCCGCGAAATCGGTTTCGGCCTTTTCGATGCCTTCGCCCAGCTGGAAGCGGACGTAGTCCTTCAGGACGATCTTGGTACCGGCAGCCTTGCCGGCCGCTTCGACGACCTGGGCGACCGGGGTCTTGTTGTCCATCACGAACAGCTGGCTGAGCAGCGCGTTTTCCTTGGCATACTTCGCCACGGCGCCGTCGACCATCTTGGCCTGCACTTCGGCGGGCTTGCCCGATTCCGCCGCCTTTTCAGCCGCGATCTTGCGTTCGCGGGCGATCAGTTCGGCATCGAGATCTTCGGCGGTCAGCGCCAGCGGGAAGGCAGCGGCGATGTGCATCGCGATCTGCTTGCCCAGCGGCTCCAGCACGTCAGCGCCAGCTTCGGATTCGAGCGCGACCAGCACGCCGATCTTGCCGAGGTTCGGCGCGGCGGCGTTGTGCATGTAGGGCACGACCAGGCCGCTGCTGACCGAAACGGTCTTCATGCGGCGGACCTGCTGGTTTTCACCAATGGTGGCAACGTTGCTGGTCAGCTTGTCGGCCACGGTGCCGCCATCCGGATAGGCAGCGCCCTTGAGCGCTTCGACGTCGTCCGAGGCAGCGCCCAGCGCGACTTCGGTGGTCTTGCGGACGAAATCCTGGAACTGTTCGTTCTTGGCAACGAAGTCCGTTTCCGAGTTCACTTCGACGGCAACGCCGCGAGTGCCCGAAACGGCCACGCCAACCAGCCCTTCAGCGGCGGTGCGGCTGGACTTCTTGGCGACAGCGGCCAGGCCCTTGGCGCGCAGGGCGTCCACGGCGGCTTCGAAATCGCCGCCGGTTTCGTCCAGCGCCTTCTTGCAATCCATCATGCCGGCGCCGGTGCGCTCGCGCAGGTTCTTCACGTCAGTGGCGGTGTAGGCCATTGCGATGATCCTTTTTCTGTAAGGTGTGACGCGCCAGGCCCGTGGACCCGGCGCGTTACGCGTTTGTGACGGCAGGCCGTGGGGCCCGCGCGGCAATGCTTATTCGGCAGCGCCTTCGACGACGGCTTCTTCAGCCACCGGCTCGGCCATGGCGCCGATGTCGGCACCCGAATCGACGATCGCTTCGCGGCCGCCCTTCTGCGCGGCGGCAGCAACCGCTTCGCAGTAGAGGCGGATGGCGCGGCTGGCGTCGTCGTTCGCCGGGATAGGGAACGCGATGCCATCGGGCGAAACGTTGGAATCGAGGATCGCGACGACCGGGATACCCAGGACGTTGGCTTCCTTGATCGCCAGTTCTTCCTTGTTGGCGTCGATCACGAACATCACGTCCGGGATGCCGCCCATGTCGCGGATGCCGCCCAGCGACAGTTCCAGCTTGTCACGCTCACGCGTCAGCTGGAGCACTTCCTTCTTGGTCAGGCCGGTGGTGTCGCCCGCCAGCTGCTCTTCCAGCGCCTTGAAGCGCTTGATCGAACCCGAGATGGTCTTCCAGTTGGTGAGCATGCCGCCCAGCCAGCGGTGGTTGACATAGTGCTGACCGCAAGCGCGCGCGGCCTGGGCGATCGGTTCCTGCGCCTGGCGCTTGGTGCCGACGAACAGCACCTTGCCGCCGCGCTGCACGGTGGCCGACACGAAGTCGAGCGCGCGGGCGAACAGCGGAACGGTCTGCGACAGGTCGAGGATGTGGATTCCGTTGCGGGCGCCGAAGATATACGGCTTCATCCGCGGGTTCCAGCGGTGGGTCTGGTGGCCGAAGTGGGCACCGGCTTCGATCAGCTGATTCATCGTGACGACAGGAGCCGCCATAGGTAATTCCTTTCCGGTTTGAACCTCTGGGAAGCAGGCACCGTGCGGCATCTCCGCTGCGGAACCGGTATGGGTGCTTCCCATGTGGATTTGCCCGGATCCCGGACCCGCACAGCGCGAATCCCTTTCCGGACGGGGCGGCCCCTAACCCATGAAAACCGGGAAATCCAGCCTTTAACGCTGCCCGGTCACGGCAAAAATTGCGCTGGTCGGAAAAAACCGCTTGACGCGGATAGAACAAAAAGAGAACATTGCCTCATCAAGCGAGTGGCTGGAACAAACTAAGCACAAAGCGAAGTTATCCACAAGCCCTCCACAGCGAGTTCACAGGTGTGCGAACACCCCTGCCAAGGATGCCAGCGTGATGACCGGACTGATGCTGATCGCCCTGTTTTCTGCCACTGCCCTGATCGTGGCCGGGGCCATGCGCGCCACCTGGCGCGCTCATGGCCGCCAGGCGCTGACCATCCGGGCGCAGCTGAACGCCTGCCCGGCCCGGCGCGAAGTGCGCTGGACGATCCGCAATGTCGGCGTGCCCAGCCGGATCAACGTGCTGGACTTCCCCGTCAGGCAGTCGGCGGTGCTGGCTCCGCAGCCGCGGCCCGCCGCCGCCTGACCCGGCCATACAGGATGATCGCAACCGGCAGCAGCGCCAGATAGACCGCACAGATCGCGATCAGGGTCCACCACGGTTCGGTGAGCAGCGCGGCGGCGACCAGCCCGAACAGCGCCAGCACTTCAAGGCGCACCGCGCGGCGCGGACGGAGCTTCCCCCAGGTCAGCGTCGGCAAGGCCGAAATCAGCAGGAAACCCACGAACACCAGCCATCCGCCAACCAGCAGCGGATTGCGGAACACTTCGCTGTCGACCGCCGGCCAGGCGGCAGTCGCGGGCGCGCCGCTGCCCGTCACGATCCACAGGTACATCGGCAGGAACGCCAGGCCCGCGCCCACCGGCGCGGGAACGCCGGTCAGGAAGCCAGCCGCCTTGCGCGGCTCGTCCGCCATGTCGATCCGGGCGTTGAAACGCGCCAGTCGCAGGGCGCAGCCGATGGCAAAGGCCAGGGCGGCAAACCAGCCCAGGCGCGGCAGATCCTGCAACGACCACAGGAACAGGATCAGCGCCGGAGCGACGCCGAACGAGACATTGTCGGCCAGGCTGTCGAGCTCGGCCCCGAAGCGGGACTGGGCCTTGAGCAGCCGGGCAATCCGGCCATCGATCCCATCGAGCACGCCCGCGGCCACCACGGCCAGAATCGCCTTCTCCCACTCCCCCGTCACGGCAAAGCGGATGCCGGTCAGGCCCATGCACAGCGCGGCGGCGGTAATCGCGTTGGGCACCATTGCCCGCAGGGTCAGCCCGCCCGGCAGCGGGCCGGGTTCGGGCGACGGCGCGGTCACTGGCACACGCCCTCGATCAGCGGCTGCTGGCCGACTTCGGCCAGGATCGTTTCACCGGCCACGATCTTTTGCCCCATCAGCACTTTCGGCTCGGTCCCGGCGGGCAGATAGACGTCGACCCGGCTGCCGAACCGGATCAGGCCCACGCGCTGCCCGGCGGCGAGCAGGTCGCCCGGCTTGACGAACGGCACGATCCGCCGCGCGACCAGCCCGGCGATCTGGGTGAAGCCGATCCTGAGGCCATCCCCACGCTCGATCAGGAAGTGCTGGCGCTCGTTCTCCTCGCTCGCCTTGTCGAGATCGGCGTTGAGGAAGCGGCCCGGAATATAGACCACGCGGCGCACCGTTCCGCCAATCGGCGCACGGTTGATGTGCACGTCGAACACCGACATGAAGATCGAGATGCGCGTCACCGGTTCGGGCGAAAGCCCGGCGGTGCCGCTGCCATCGTCGAACACCAGTTCGCGCGGCGGCTCGACCTTCTGGATCAGCGTGACCAGACCATCGGCGGGCGCGACGATGAAGGCATCGCCCTGCGGCGTCACGCGCCTGGGATCGCGGAAGAACGCCAGGATGCACAGCACCAGACCGGCGAGCGGCCAGGCCAGCGTTTCCCACGCGAAAGTTGCCGCCAGCCCGCTGAGGATCGCGGCAAGCGCGGCGAACTTGTGGCTTTCGGGATGAAACGCGGGCCAGTTCCAGCTCGCCTCGCCCCGGCCCCGGTTATCGAGCACTTCGTTCGCCATTACGCCACCTTCCGCACGAAAACGGTGCCGGCGGAATAGCCCGCACCGAACGAGCAGATCACGCCCGTATCACCGACGGCAAGGTCGGTATTGTTGAGATGAAAGGCAATGATCGACCCGGCGGACGACGTATTGCCATAAGTATCCAGCACGGTCGGACTTTCGTCCTCGTTCGCCTCGTGCCCCAGCACCCGCTGCGCGATCAGGCGGTTCATGCCCTGGTTGGCCTGGTGCAGCCACAGCCGCCGCAGCCCCGCCGGATCCAGCCCCAGGTCGCCCGCGTGCTCGACGATCATGGTCGCGACCATCGGCACCACTTCCTTGAACACCTTGCGCCCTTCCTGGACGAACAGCTTGTCCGGCGTGCCGATGGTTTCGGGCGTCGCGCAGTTCAGGAAGCCGAAGTTGTTGCGGATGTTGTTGGAAAACACCGTCTTGAGCCGCGTCCCGACGATTTCCCAGTGCGGGTGCGGCGCGATATCCTTCGCCTCCACCAGCACGGCTGTCGCCACGTCGCCGAAGATGAAGTGGCTGTCACGGTTGCGCATGTTGTTATGGCCGGTGCAGATCTCCGGGCTGACCACCAGCACCGAACGGGCATTGCCCGCGCGGATGAAATCCGCCGCTGTCTGGATGCCGAACGTGGCGGAGGAACAGGCGACGTTCATGTCAAAGGCGAACCCTTCGATCCCCAGCGCCTGCTGGATCTCGATCGCCATCGCCGGATAGGGACGCTGCATGTTCGATGCGGCGCACAGCACGGCATCGACATCCTTCACATCGCGCCCGGCCGCTGCCAGCGCTGCCTGGGCCGCTTTCACGCCCATTTCGGCCATGACCGACAGTTCATCGTTCGGCCGCTCGGCCCAGCGCGGGGCCATCACGTCCGGATCGAGCAGCGGCTCCTTGCTCATCACGAAGCGCGACTTGATCCCGCTCGCCTTCTCGATGAATTCGGCCGAGCTGGGAGCCAGTTCTGCCACGGTTCCCGCCGCGATTTCCGCTGCGTGCGCCGCGTTGAACCGCGCCACGTAGGCGTTGAAGCTTTCCACCAATTCATCGTTGGAGATCGAATCGGGCGGCGTGTAGAGGCCGGTGGCCGAAATGACGGGGATGATTTCGCTCATCGCCGCCGTCTAATGCCCAGCGCCGCGCGCGACAAGTCTGGATGGCGGCCCAGCCGGGTCGGGATCACCGCTGCGAAGGAAGTTGGTGGTGGACAGGGCTGGATTCGAACCAGCGTACGCTCTCGCGGGCAGATTTACAGTCTGCTGCCATTAACCACTCGGCCACCTGTCCACACCAGTTGCCGGTGCGGGGCGAACCCCGTTTGAATGGTCCCCGCGAAGGGACCGTCCGGCCGAGAGGCGGCCCCAATGGCGAAGGGAAATCACTCTGTCAACAGTTGCCTGAAATCCGCCCCGCTGGCAGGGGGGACGAATGCAACAGGAAATCATGTCATGACCCGCAAGAGCGATGGAAAACCGGCCAGGGCCCTGCGCGGACGCGCCGGACGGATGCAGGGTGGGCGCGGTTCCGGCCGGGCCAGCACCGGTGCGGTGCGGCTGTGGGGTCGCCACGCGGTGGAAGCCGCGCTGAAGAACCCGGAACGCCGCCACCGCAAGCTGTGGGCCACGCGCGAAGGCGTCGCCTCGCTCGACGGCGAACTGCCACCCAACTTCCCCCTCGAATACGCCCAGGGCGCGGATCTGGCGCGACTCGTCGCCCGTGATGCCCCGCACCAGGGCCTGGTGCTGGAATGCGACGCGCTGGAAGACATCTTCCTGGAAGACGTGCTGGACGGTGACGCCGCGCGCCCGCTGGTCGTGCTCGATCAGGTAACCGATCCGCACAACGTCGGCGCGATCCTGCGCTCTGCCGCCGCGTTCAATGCCGCCGCGATCATCACGCAGGACCGCCACGCCCCGCCCGAATCGGGCACGCTGGCAAAATCGGCCTCCGGCGCGCTGGAAGTGGTGCCGTGGGTGCGGGTGGTGAACCTGGCCCGCGCGCTCGACGAAATCGCCGAGGCCGGATACTGGCGGATCGGGCTGGACGGCGATGGCCCCTCCAACTTCGGCGACGCGCTGCCCACCGGCCCGGTCGCATTGGTGCTGGGCGCGGAAGGCGAAGGGATGCGCCACAACATCGCCCAGCATTGCGATGCGCTGGCGCGCCTGCCGATTTCCGATGCAATTGAAAGCCTTAACGTATCGAATGCCGCCGCGATTGCGCTATACGCCATCGCCACCCGCAACTGACCGCGCAGGAGATTCGTCCATGGCCACGCCCCGTTCCTTCCGTCGCATGGCCATGGCCGGCCTCGCTGCCGGGCTCAGCCTGCTGCTCAGCGCCTGCCTGATCTCGCCGGGCAAGTTCGCCTCGACCATCGACCTGCGCAAGGACGGGACGTTTGCTTACGGTTATCAGGGCGAAATCCACATGCTGGGGCTGAGCAAACTGGCGGAAATGGGCTCCAAGGCCAAGGCGAACGAGGAATTCGTCGCCGTGCCCTGCTACAAGGACGATGGCGATTTCGAGGAGCGCAAGTGCACCAAGGACGAGATCGCCCAGCAGAAGACCGACTGGGAAGCCGAACAGAAAGGCGCGGTTGAGCGCGACAAGAAGAACGCCGAAATGATGCGCGCGATGCTGGGCGGGATCGACCCGACCAGCCCGCAGGCAGCAGAGGAGCTGGCGGACCGGCTGCGCCGCCAGGCCGGCTGGAAAACCGTGACCTACAAGGGCAATGGCGTGTTCGTGGTCGATTTCCAGCTGGCGGGCCGGATCGACCATGACTTCATCTTCCCCACTATCGAACGCTTCCCCGCCGCCAATCCCTTCGTGATTCTCAACCGCCGCGCGGATGGCGCGGTGCGCATGGAAGCGCCCGGCTTCGGCCCCTCGTCGAGCGGTGGCGGGATGAGCAATTTTGCCCAGCTGATGGCGATGGGCGCGGCGATGGACGAGAAGAAGGACGGCGAAACCGCCCCCGAACTTCCCCAGCTGGAAGGCACGCTGACGCTGACCACCAACGGCACGATCCTGGCCAACAACACCGATGAAGGACCGGTTACCGTGCCGAGCGGCCAGAAGCTGGAATGGAAGATCACCCCCCGCAGCACCGCCGCGCCGACCGCGCTGGTCAAGCTGGGCGGCTAGCCATTCGGGCGCGGCGGCGCTAGGGGCGTCCTCATGTCTGACGCCGTTTCTCCGCTCGCCCGCCCTTTCCCCGCCATGCCCGCGATTGCCGGGGTCACGCTGCGCGTGGCGCGCGCGGGGTACAAGGACTGGGGTCGCTGCGACCTGACCTATGCCGAGTTCGCCGAGGGCACGGCCGTGGCCGGCGTGTTCACCCGCAACGTTTGCTGCTCGTCCGAGGTAGAACTGGGCCGTGCCAACGTGAAGCAGGGCCGCGCGCGGGCGCTGGTGGTCAATGCCGGAAACTCCAACGCCTTCACCGGCTATCGCGGGCGCGAGGCGGTTGACGCGATCATGGCGCAAGTATCCGCGCACATCGGCTGCCCGGCCGAGCAGGTGTTTGTCTCCTCCACCGGCGTGATCGGTGTGCCGCTGCCCAAGGACAAGGCCCGCGCCGGGATCGAAGCCGCGCTGGTGGCCGCCCCGTGCGGCTGGGAAGATGCCGCCAACACCATCGGCACGACCGATACTTTCGCCAAGGGCGCGATGGCGACCGCCCTGGTCGATGGCCGCACGATCACGCTGACCGCCATCATCAAGGGCAGCGGCATGATCGCGCCGGATATGGCGACGATGCTGGGCTATATATTCACCGATTGCGCGATCGCGCCGGATTACCTGCAGGAACTGCTCTCCGCGGCGGCTGACAAGACCTTCAACTGCATCACGGTCGATAGCGACACGTCCACCAGCGACACCGTGCTGGCCTTTGCCACCGGCAAGGCCGGCAACCAGCAGATCAACTGCTCCGGCTGCCCCGGCGCGGATGCTTTCGCCGCCGCGCTGGAGGACGTCTGCCGCCAGCTCGCCCATCTGGTCGTGCGCGATGGCGAAGGCGCGCAGAAGTTCATCGCCGTCAGCGTCACCGGCGCGGTCAGCGATGCCAGCGGGCGGCGGGTCGGCCTCGCCATTGCCAACTCGCCGCTGGTCAAGACGGCCATCGCGGGCGAGGACGCCAACTGGGGCCGCGTCGTCATGGCCGTGGGCAAGGCGGGCGAACCGGCGGACCGTGACAAGCTGTCGATCGGTTTCGGCGGCACCTGGGCTGCGCGCGATGGCCAGCCCCTGGCCGATTACGACGAAGCGCCGGTCGCCGCGCACCTCAAGGGGCAGGACATCACCATCGAAGTCGATCTGGGCCTGGGCGAAGGCCGCGCCACCGTGTGGACCTGCGACCTCACCCACGGCTACATCTCGATCAACGCCGACTACCGCTCATGAGCCTGAGCCGCGCCGTCGAGGCGATCATGCGCGACGCGGCGCAGCGCGCGATCCTGCCGCATTACCAGACCCTGCGCAGCGACCAGATCATTGCCAAGGCGGCGGACGACGCCGTCACGGTTGCCAATCACGCCGCCGAGGCCATCCTCTCGGAACGCCTCGCCCAGCTGCTGCCCGAAGCCGCCATCGTGGGCGAGGAAGCCGCCCATGCCGATCCCGCCGTGCTGGACCGGCTGGGCGATGCGCTGTGCTGGATCATCGACCCACTGGACGGCACCAACAACTTTGCCAATGGCAAGCCGCCGTTCGGCATTCTGGTGGCGCTGGCCGAGCGCGGGGAAACCATCGGCGGCTGGATCTACGATCCGCTGCGCCAGCGGTTCTGCCATGCCGAGCGGGGCAGCGGCGCGTGGATCGGGGATAAGCGGATCACGGCGCGCGCCAGCGGGGCGAGCCCGCCGATTGCCGCGATCTCACTGGTGTTTGCCGATGCCGACAAGCGCGAGGCGCTGAAAACGCACATCGCCCCGCACTACACGCTGGTCGACATCCCGCGCTGCGCGGCGGAGCAGTATCCGCGCATCGTGCTGGGTGAGAACGACATCACGATCTTCGAACGCACGCTGGCGTGGGATCACGCCGCCGGGGTGCTGTTTCTGAACGAGGCGGGTGGGAAAGTCTGCCGCCCGGATGGTTCGCCCTACCGCGTGGACGAACACATGCGCCCCAGCCTGATCGGCGCGGCAACTCCGGCGTTGTGGGACGAACTGGCGGAGCGGATGGCCGAAATCTGAGCCTCACCCGCGCGGGGCAAGGCTCAGATTTGTTGCCGGATTAGAGGACGCTTTCCAGCCAGCCCTTGAGCTGGCTCTTGGGCGCGGCGCCCAGCTTTTGCGCAACGGGTTCGCCGTTCTTGAACAGCACCATCAGCGGGATCGACTGCACGCCGAACTTGGCGGCGGTGTCGGTGCTGTCCATGATGTCGACCTTGGCGATGGTAACCTTGTCGGCCAGTTCCTCGCTGATCTCTTCCAGCGCGGGGGCGATCATCTTGCACGGGCCGCACCAGTCGGCCCAGAAATCGACCAGCACGGGCTTGTCGGAATTGAGCACGTCGTCGGCAAAGCTGGCATCGGTTACGGCGATAGTGGCCATGGGAATCTCCTGTCTGTTGCTTGCCAATCTAGGACGCGCGGGCCGCTTGGCAATCGGGGCGCGTCAAAAGGATTCCTGCGGCGCGGTCAATGCCTGCTTGTGGACAGCCAGCAAATCCGCCGGGATCGCCAGCAGTTTCGGCACCTGCGTATAGAGCAGCGCGGCATCGACCGTGCGGCCCGGATAGGCAGCCTCCAGCGCGGCGGCATAGGCTGCCATCTGCCGCAGGATCGCCACCGGCACTTCATCCAGGCTGACGGGCGGACGCCGCGCGGTCTTGAAATCGACCAGGCGGATGCGCGCTGGTTCGATCAGCAGGCGGTCAATCGTCCCGGCCACGACCTGCCCGCCGACCGTCGCCGCAATCGGCACTTCGGCCAGCGCGGCGGGGGTGAACAGGTCGCTCCAGTCCTTGTGCTCCACCACGGCCAGCGCGGACGCGGCCATTTCGGCGCGGGCATGGGCGTCAAGGTCACTGGCCGAACGCGCCAGCCAGCCTTGCGCGGCGGCCTTGCGTTCTGCCGGGGGCACATCGGGCAGGCGTTCCAGCAGCTTGTGCAGCAGCACGCCCCGGCGCGCGGCGGCCATGCCCGCACCCGGCGGGAACGGCGGATCGGCCGCGAGTTCCTCGCCCAGCGCCGACGGGGCCAGCGGGCGCGGCGGGCGCGGTTCGGCGGGCGGCGCGCGGTCCAGCCAGGGCGGCAACAGCGGCAGGCTGGCCGGGTCTCCGCCCGTGCGCGGCGGTGCGGCCGGCAGGGCGTCGCCATGTTCCAGCCGCGCGCCCCAGATCGGGTCTTCCACCCATTCATCGGCCAGGAACAGCCCGGCCAGCCGCGCATACCAGCTGTCTGGCGCGGGCTCCTTCTCCTTCGGCCCCAGCGCGCCCGCCACGAACAGCGCCTCTTCCGCGCGAGTCATCGCGACGTAGAGCAGGCGCCAGTGCTCCTGCCGCTCCTCGGCCTTGGCCTGCGCTTCGGCGGCGCGAATCGGCCCCACCTTTTCCTCGGTCCGCAGGCTGGGCAGCGGCACCGCGCGGCCTGCCGGATCGGGCAGGGTCAGCGGGCTGCCGAGCGAGCGATCGGGATTATCCGCCGCATCGGCCAGGATCACGATCGGTGCCTGCAAGCCTTTCGATCCGTGGACCGTCATCACCCGCACTTCATCGCCGCGCTGGCCCGCCTCGCGCTTCAGCTCGCCCTCGCCCGCGTCGAACCAGCGGATGAAGCCGAGCAGGCTGGGGACCGAGCTGGCGGCATAGGCGCTGGCGGCGTTGAGCAGCTCGTCAATCGGATCGTTGGCTTCGCCGCCCAGCCGTGCAACCAGCTGGCGGCGCCCCTGCCACGGCCCGGTCAGCAGCCAGTGCAGCAGCGCCTGCGGGGTCTCGCGATCAGCCTGGTTGAGCAGGTCCACCAGCCGGTCCACCGTGCCCGCAACAAAGGGATCGCGCGAGCGACCCAGGTGGCTCCACAGCCGCACCCGCTCACCCCGGTGGCCGTGTTCCAGCAACTGCTCCTGCGTCCACCCCAGCAGCGGCGACACGAGCAGGCAGGCAAGGTTGAGATCGTCGAGCGGCTGGGTGGCAAACCGCACCGCCGCCATCAGATCGCGCACCGCCAGCGGCGCGGCCAGCCGCAGCCGGTCCACCCCCGCCACCGGCACTCCGGCCGCATGAAGCCGCGCGACAATCAGCCCGGCCAGTTCCTTGCGCTTGCGCACCAGCACCATGACGTCGCCCGGCCCGGCGCGGCGCAATCCGCCCTTTTGCAGGGGAAAGCCGTGATCCATCCAGCTGCGCACCTGCCGCGCGATCCGGTCGGCCAGCCGCCGGTCCGACCGGGCGAACCAGCCCTCCTGCCCTTCGTCGTCGTCATCGCCGCCGGCCTGTTCGGATGCGTCGCCGACCACCCGCCACAGCGCGACATGGCCGGGCCGCGCCTCACCCACGTGCTGTTCCGGCTCACGCGGGAGGCCGAAAGCGGCATAGCCGATCCGGGCAATCGCCATGTTGACGAAATCGAGCACCGATTGCGCGGTGCGGAAGCTTTGCCCCAGATCGAGGTCCTGCAATTCGCGCGCCGCGATATTGCCGCGCAGCGCCTCGGCATTCGCGGCCAGACCGGCCATTTCCGCGCGCACCCGCTCGCGCGCGGCTTCGAAGTTTTCCGGGCTGGTCCCCTGGAAGCGGAAGATCGCCTGCTTGTAATCGCCCACCACGAACAGCGTGCGCAGCTTGTCGGCATGGGCGCCCAGCCCTGCAAAGAAATCGCCGGTCAGCGCGTTGATGATATCCCATTGCTGGGCGTTGGTATCCTGCGCCTCGTCCACCAGAATGTGATCGAAGCGCCGGTCCAGCTTGTAGCGGATCCACTCGGCGAGGTCCGACTGGTGCAGCAAGGCCGCCGCCTGGCGGATCTGGTCGTCGAAATCGATGAACCCGGCGCGCGCCTTCGCCTCGTCCCACGCCAGCGCGAACTTGCGGCCCAGCTCCAGCGCGGGGGCAAGCCATTCGGCAAGGTCGAGCAGCGCTTTGCGTTCCCGTACCGCCAGCGAACAGGCCAGCACTGCCTCTGCCGACGGGCCGAAGTATTCCTCCAGCTTTTCGAGCGAGGGCACGTCGCGCACGGTGTCCTTCTGCGTGAACAGCACCGTGTGCAGATCCGGCAGCAGCGCCAGCCGCTCGGTGGGGGACCGCGAGAGCCAGTCGGCAATGACCACCCGGCCCGCCTGCCCCTTTTTGCCGTTCCACTGGTTATAGGCCGACAGGCAGCAGCGCAGCGCATCGACCGCGAACGCATCATCGCTGCACAGCGCGATCAGGTCATCCGGCCCGGCATCGCTGGGCAGGCCGATCAGTTGCCGAACGCGCGGCAGCATCGGCGGCTGCCAACCGGTGGAGCCGGTCCACAGCTCATGCGCCTGCGCGCAGCGCAGCAACCATGATTCCACCTTGTCCGGACCCAGCCGGACCGACAGGTTAGCGAGCGCCTCCAGCGTGCCCGCGTCATTCTGCGCCTCGGCATCGGCGAGCAGGTCGGCCAGCACTTCGCGGCGCAGCAGGTCGCGGTCGCGGTCCTCCATCGCGCGGGTGCCGGGGGTCAGCCCGGCCTCATGCGGGAACGCGGCGAGCAGCCACTGCGCAAAGGCGTGGATCGTATCGATCCGCAGCCCGCCGCCGGGGCAATCCAGCACTTCGGCAAACAGCGTGCGGGCGCGGGCCTGCGTTTCCGGGCCGATATCCGCACCGATGGCCTGCAAGTCCGCGGCCAGGGCTTCGGGCCTGGCCCGCACCCAGCGCGCCAGCACCTCGTTGATTCGCGCGGCCATTTCGGTCGCCCCGGCCTTGGTGAACGTCAGGCACAGCACCTGCCCCGGACTGACCCCGTCCTCCAGCAGCAGCCGCAGCACGCGGGCCGAAAGCACTTGCGTCTTGCCAGTCCCCGCCGAGGCGGAGAGCCACACCGTGTCTGCCGGATTGACGGCCGGACGCTGGTTGCCGACGAGGGGCCAGAGTTTTGCCGGACCGCTCATTGGCCGCCCTCCATTTGGCCGCCTTCCATTTGACTGGCCTCCCCGCGCGCCTGCCATTCGCCCAGCCGCATCAGCTGGTCATAGTCGTTGTAGCCGCCAAGGTCCGGATTGAGCCGCGCGGTGAAGGGTTCATCGCCCTTGATCCAGCGCCGGATCGCATCGGCCAGAAAGCCCTCGATCTTTTCAAGGAACTGCTCACGCGGGATGCCGGATTTTTTCTTGTCCTCTAGGATTGGTTCGGTTGCATAGCCAAAGCCGGTTTCGCTGGTCTTGGCCTTGGATTTGCCCAGCGACCAGTATTCGAACCGCTCCGGCTCGCCCGTTACCCCGGCAAAACCCCCGTCGCGCGCGATCAGGCCGATCACGCCGAGTTGCAAGGCGAAGCCTTCTTCCACCATGCGCGGCGTTGGGGGGGCGCCGGTCTTGTAATCGACCACCGCCAGCGCGCCATCAGGCAACCTGTCGATCCGGTCGGCGCGGCCATGAACCTTGACGCCCATGTAGGTCATTTCGCCGGTCTTCTCGCTGACCGCCACGGTGCGACCCTGCGCGGCGGCGGCGCGCACTTCGGCGTCGATCCATTCCAGCGCTTTCGACAGGCGCGGCCACCACAAGTGGCGGACGAGCGGGTGCGCCTGCATCGCGGCGAGCTCTTCCGACGCCAGCGCCAGCAATTCGCCCGCCCCGCCCTCACTCTTGTGCCAGCGTTCCAGCACCCGGTGAACCACGGTGCCCTTCCACGCGGCGGTCGGTTCCGCATCCAGCGCGTCGAGCGAGCGCAGGCCGAGGATCGCCTGCGCGTAGAACTGGTAGGGATCGCCGCGCAGCCGGTCGATCGCGGTGACGGCCAGCGGCACGTCGCGCTGCTGCGCCGAAGGCATCGGCTTGGGCTGGGGATAGGCCGCTGCGGGCGCGGCGCGGTCGATCTGGCGAGCGAGCGCGACCGCTTCCACCTCGCGGTGCTGGTCGGCCAGCTCGCCCAGCATGGCCTCCACCCGCATGACGAAGCGGCTGGGGATCACCGGCCCGCCCTCATCGCGCAAGGCATGGCTGAGCACCACTTCCGGTGCGCCGAGCGCCCCGGCAAGGTCATGCGCGGACAGGCCGATGCGGAACTCCGCCCCCGGCACGCCCAGCGCACGCAGCACGGCGGGGGGAAGCAACGCTTCGGGCGACGGGCTGGCAGGCCAGCTGCCCTCGGTCAGCCCGGCGCAGATCACCAGGTCGGCACGGCTCATCCGCGCTTCCAGCAGGCCATAGATCGCGACGCGCGGGTGGCCGCCCCACGGCGGGCGCACCGCCACGCGGTCCATCGCATCGCGCAGCACGGCGGGCAGATCGCGCGGGCCGATCACGGTGCCAATCGCCCGCGCGCCCTCGCGCAAGTCCTCGATGAAGGCGGCCAGCGCGCGGCCATCGGCTCCGCTCCACAGCGCGTCCCCGCACAAGGCCTCGCCGCCCGCTAAGAGCAGATCGAGCGCGTCGGCCAGCGGCACTTCCTCGGCCCAGTCGAGCAGCGGGGTCAGCACGGTTTCCACCTCGCCCCACCAGCTGCGAATGTCCTCGCCATCCGCGCGCTTGGCCAGCTTGTCGATGGCCGCATGGAGCGGCGGCAAGCCCGGTGCGGGGCGCGGGCCGCGCAGTTCCAGATCGAGCGCGCGGACCCGTTCCAGCCAGTCGCGCCGCCCCTCGCCCGCGCGGACCAGCGGGTGTTGCAGCAGCGCCAGCAGCGGCACCGGCGCGGCGGCTTCTGCCGCGACTTCGGCCAGCAACAGCAGCGCGCGGCCCGCCGAGGTTTGCGGCAGCGGGCGACCGGCGGTGTCGTCGGCGGCAATGCCCCAGCGTTTCAGCTGCGCGATGACGCGCCCTGCCAGGCCGCGATCCGGCGTGATCAGCGCAACGCGGCGTTCCGGCTGTTCCAGCGCCTGCCGGATCAGGATCGCAATAGCCTGCGCCTCCTCGCCCGGATGCGCGCTTTGCATCAAGCGCACGCCCGACAGGCGGCGCTGCGCGGCGGGCAGATCGACCCAGCCCGCGCTCGCGGCGGGGGGCAGGAACAGGTTGGAAATCGCCCGGCTGCGTTCCGGCGGAGCGGCGGCCAGGCCCGCGCGGTGCCATGGCTGCACTTCATCCCGGTTCACGCCCATGCGGTTGAGCAGCAGCTTCAGGTGATATTGCGGGTGCGTCACCGCGTCGTGCTCACCGAACGGCGGATCGTCCGGCCCCTCCGGCGCGCCAGCCGTGCCCAGCGCGGCCCAGACATCGCGGTCCAGCGACAGGTCGAGGTCAGGCAGGATCACCGCGCCGCGCGGGGTTTCGGCAATCGTGCGCAGCAGTGCGGCCAGCGCGGGCGAGGCGCTGGTTACGCCCGCCGCAACCACCGGATGCGCAGGCGGCGCTTCGCGCCAGCGCCGCGCGGCATACTGGAACAGCAGGTTGCGCCGCTCTGGCGGGTCAACTTCGCCGCGCTCGGCCAGTTCGGCCAGCCAGTGCGCCTGCACCGTGGCGAACAGCCGGGTCGCCTGCCGCCAGTGATCAGCCAGATCGCCGACGATCCCCGCAACGCGGTCCTGCAGCAGGTCGCCAAGTTCGATCCCTTCGACGGCCAGCCGGTCCATCGTCCGCCCGGTTTCCTGCGCCAGCCGCAACAAGCCCGGTGCCTTGGGGGCATCCTCGCCCAGTTCCGCCTTGAGCAACTGGGCCAACCGCAGCCAGCGCCGGGTCGGGTCGGCGGCGGGGGGAATGGCGCTGCCCGCGCCCAGCGGATCGAGCAGCGGCCCCAGCGTTTCGTCGAGGTCAAGGTCGCCCACCACAGCCATGCGCGGCAGCAGCATCCCCCCACCCGACAGGCGAATGAACGCCTCGGTCACGATCCGTTCGGCGCGGCGGCTGGGGAGCAGCAGGGTCAGCCGGGCCAGCCCGACATCATCCTGCGCATAACGCGGGATCAGGCCGGCGACGAGTGCGTCGGCGAACCCGCGATGCGCGGCGATGGAGTAGACTTGCGGCCCCGCCCGCTCAGCCACGGGCCAGCGCCGCCTCGGTCATGGCAATGGCGGCGGGGTAGCCGACATCGAACCACTGGCCGTGGTGAACCAGCCCGAAGCAGCGTCCCTGCGCAATCGCGCGGTCCCAGAACACGTTGGTCGAAAATACCGCCTCGGGGGGATCGGCGATCACCCGCTTGGCCAGCAGCTGGATGCCCGTCCAGACATAGGGGCGCGGCCGCTTTGGCCCTTCGCGGGAGATGCGACCGTCGGCGTCGAGGTCAAAATCGCCGGTCCCCTGCGTGTTGCCCGCGCGGCTTGTCGGCACCAGCAGCATCAGCACGTCCATCCGCGCATCGTCCCACGCCTCGGCCAGCCGCAACAGGGCGTTCCCTCCCGCATCGGTCCACCAGTTGTCGGCGTTGATGCAATAGAACGGATCGTCCGCGATCAGGTCTTTGGCCTGCACCAGCCCGCCCCCGGTATCGCGCAGCAGCCCGCGTTCATCGGAAATGCGGACATCGAAATCGGCAGCGTGCTTCGCCAGATGCGCCTCGACCTGATCGGCGAGGTAGTGGACGTTGACCACGATCCGCCCCACCCCGGCAGCGCGCAGCTGATCCAGCACGTGGTCGAGCAAGGTTTGCCCGGCGACTTCGACCAGCGGTTTCGGCCGGTCCTTGGTCAGCGGCAGCATCCGCGTGCCCAGCCCCGCGGCCATCACCATCGCCGTACCGGGATGCGCAGCGCTCATACTGTGAACGTGCCGCCGCCCGCCGCGCGCAATTCCGCCGGGATATTGGCATCGAACCAGCGCGCCACCGGTTCCAGCGCCGGGTGCGCCAGATCGCGTTCCAGCAAGGCCCAGACGCGCGGGATGTAATCCAGGTAACGCGGCTTGCCGTCGCGCTTCCACAGGCGCACGAAAATGCCCACGATCTTGGCGTTGCGCTGCGCGCCGAGGCGGGCGTAGTCGGCCAGGAAATCCGCGCCCGCGCCGGTCTGGCGGACGTAGTAATCGAACATTTCCGCTTCAAGTTCCGGCGCCACGTCGCGGCGCGCGTCTTGCAGCAGCGACACCAGGTCATAGGCCGGATGGCCGACCAGCGCGTCCTGAAAGTCCAGCAGGCCCTGCTTTTCCAGCGCACCCAGCAGCATCACGTTTTCGGCGTGATAATCGCGCATCACCACCACGCCGGGGCGCTGGCGCGGCAGCATCGGGCTGAGCACGGCTTCCCACGCGGCGGCATAGCCGGGACCATCGACGTAAAGGTTCTGCGCCGGGCAATACCAGTCAACCAGCAGCTTCGCCTCGCGCTGGTATTCGGCCAGGCTGTAATCGCGGAACGGGCCGGGCGGCAGGCGGTGCAGTTCGACCAGCGTGTCGATCGCGGCGGTATAGACCGCGCGTTCGTCGTCCGGCCACTGGTCCAGATACTCGCGCATCCGCACTTCGCCGAAGTCTTCGAGCAAGACCAGCCCGCGCGCCGTGTCCTCGGCCAGGATGTGCGGGGCGCGCAGGCCGTTGGCATCGAGCCACTTGGCGGCACGCAGGAACGGCTGGGGATCTTCCTCTGGCGGCGGAGCGTCCATCAGCATAGCCGATTTATCGCCCCGGCGAATGCGGAAATAGCGGCGGAACGAGGCATCGCCGGTCAGCGGCTCGACCGCGGCGTCGCCCCATCCGGCGCTGGCAAGAAAGGCTTCGACGCCGTCAGGCAGGTTCAGTCCCATGGCTCCCGCCCTAGCCAATCGGGACCGGCTGTCGCAATGGCAATCCGCCCGCTGTCCGCAGTTTCCAGGGCGAGCGAGAGGCACCCCGGTTCATGTCCGAACCCGCCCGCGTGTTCCGGCCATTCCGCCAGCAGCGCCGCGCCGTAACGATAGTCGTCCAGTCCCAGCTCCTCCGCCTCGTCCGGGTGGTCCAGCCGGTAGAAATCGGCATGGACCAGCGGCAGGCGCACGGCGGGGGGATCATAGGTCTCGATGATGGCAAAGCTGGGGGACGGCACTTCGCCCGCATGGCCCAGCGCAGCGATGATCGCGCGGGCCAGCGTGGTCTTGCCCGCGCCCAGCCCGCCTGACAGTGCAATCACATCGCCGGGGCGCAAGGCGGCAGCGATGCGGCGGCCAAAGGCCTCGGTCGCGGCCAGATCGGGCAGCGCAATGCGCATCACGGCAGGTCGATGATCGCGGCAGTGCCCTGCCCCGGCTGCGACATCAGTTCCAGCGTGCCCCCGTGCGCCTCGATCAACTGGCGGGCGAGCGGCAGGCCAAGGCCCTGACGGCGCTCCACCGCCTTGCCATCCGCCGACAGCTTCAGCCCTTCCAGCGCACGGGCCAGCGTCGGGCCGTCCATGCCGGGGCCATTGTCGGAAATGACGACCCGCGCCTTGCCCTTGCGGGCAGCCAGTTCAACCAGAATGCGCCCGCCCGGCGGCGTGGCCGAGATCGCGTTGTCGAGCACGTGCCCCAGCGCACGGGCCAGCCGGCGCCGGTCCCCCATGATCCGGCCCACGCCCTTCGCCCCGCGCAGGTCCAGCGTCAGGCCGCCATCCTTCAGCCGTGCCGCGCGATCTTCGACCAGCTTGGTCAGCAGCGGGAACAGGTCCACTTCCTCGCGCGCCAGCGGCAGCATTCCGGCCTCGCTTTGCGACAGGTCCAGCACCGATTCGATCTGCTCGCCCAGCCGCTCAACCGAGGTCAGGATCGCGGCGACATATTCGCGGCCCTGCCCGGACAGTTCACCGCCCAGCCCGGCTTCCAGCAGTTCGGCAAACCCGCCGATCGAGGTCAGCGGCGTACGGAATTCATAGCTCATGTTGGCAAGGAAGCGCGTTTTCATCGCGTCCGCTTCTTCCAGCGCGGCGTTGCGTTCGCGCAGGGCTTCCTCAGCCTTTTGCGAATCGGTGATGTCCAGCACGGTCAGCAGCCCGTTGCCATCGGGCAGCGGCACACCCGCGAATTCCAGCGTGCGCCCATCGGCCAGCACCGCGCGTCCCGTGGTCTGCCGCCGGTCCAGCGTCGCGCCGCGCACGGCATCGCCCACGGCCTTGGCCTTGACCGGTTTGAGCAACCGGCGCGCGATCCGTTCCAGCAGCGACTCGATCCGGGGATGGGTATCCAGGAACGTGTCTTCCAGTCCCCAGTCGGCTGCAAACCGCCGGTTCCACAGCTGCATCCGGCCATCGGGCGCGAACACCGCGATCGATTCGAACAGGCTGTCGAACGTGGCGGTGCGGGTGCGCAGCAGGGTATCGCGCACGGCGGAGAGGCGCAGCTGCTCGGTCCGGTCCTCGGCAATCAGCATCAGCCCGCCATCGGGCAGCGGCTGCGCGACGATCCGCAAGTGCGTGCCGTCACCCAGCGCCCAGGCTTCCTCTTGCGCCGCGCTGGCCAGGAACCAGCCCGCGCGCTCTCGCCGCCAGGCCGGGAAATCGCGCGCTTCGGGCACCCGGCCCGCATCGCGCGCCTGATCCAGGAACCGTTCGAACTGCGGCGGATCGATCATCACGGCGGGCTTGAGCGCGAAAATGCGCTGGAACGGCTGGTTGGCAAAGGTCAGCTGGCGCTTGGCATCGAACTGGGCGACCCCGGCGGACAGCTGGTCCAGCATGGCGCGCTGCGCCTCGCGGAACGCGCGGAAGGCGCGGCCCTGCTCTTCCATGTCCTCGATATCGACGGCGTAACCGGCCACGCCTTCATCGCCCAGCGGCAGGTCCGACACGCGCAGCGCCCGGCGCGCGCCGTCGATCGTCGCCGCGACGATCCGCTCGATCGGCAGGCGCTTGGCTGCCGCCTGCAAGGCAATCTGCCGCGCGGTCAGGCCATCGACGCTTTCGATCAGTTCCGTCCCGTCCGCCACCACGGCGCGGGCATCCTTGCCCCCGACCGCACGGACATAGGCATCGTTGACCAGCCGCAGCGAGCCGTCGCCCCCGCGGAACCACATCGGCATCGGTGCCGCTTCGATCAGGCCGACCAGCGCGGCGAAATCGGCACGCGCGCTGGCCGCTTCGGCGCGCAATTGCACCAGTTCGCTCTCGCTGTCGGAAAAGTCGAACACCCACACCAGCGCCGCGCCGCCGGGGGACACCGCCGGGTCGGCCAGGTGCCCGCGCAAGGCCAGGCTGCGCTTCGACCCGCGCGGGGTGACCACCATGCGGAACGGTGCGGCGGTTTTCTGGGTGCGGCGCACCGCCTCGGTCAGCTGCGCCAGCTGCTCGCCGGTCAGCCCGCCGCCGCCGCCGTCGATCCGCCCGCCGTCCAGCTCGGTCAGAAAGCGGGGGACCGCATCCAGCCCCAGCCAGTTGGCCAGCCGCTGCGGCGCCTCGATCTTGCCGTCGACGCGCACCAGCAGCGGCAGCGCCGGGCTTTCATCCACCATCCGCGCCAGCCGCTTGGCGTGGCGCTGGCTGGCTTCGGCGCGGCGTTCGCGCTGGCGGGCAGACAGCACCGCCCACGCCGCAGCCATCGTCCACGCGGCCAGCAGCAGCCCGATCACGGTCAAAGCCAGGGGGGACAGGGTCATGACACCCAGCTATGCGCGCCCAGCGCCAATGGCAAGGGCGGCACAGTGGCCGCCCCTGTGATAAGTTGCAGGTTCCGCCGGTCGGGAGCCGGTCAGTAGCGATAGTGGTCCGGCTTGAACGGCCCTTCGGTCGACACGCCGATGTAATCGGCCTGCTTCTTCGACAGCTTGGTCAGCTTCACGCCCAGCTTTTCGAGGTGCAGCGCCGCGACCTTTTCGTCGAGGTGCTTGGGCAGGACATAGACTTCGTTCTTGTATTCCGAAGCCTTGGTGAACAGCTCGATCTGCGCCAGCGTCTGGTTGGTGAAGCTGGCCGACATGACAAAGCTGGGATGGCCGGTGGCGCAGCCCAGGTTCACCAGGCGGCCCTTGGCCAGCACGATGATCTGCTTGCCGTCGGGGAATTCGACCAGGTCGGTGCCCGGCTTCACTTCGGTCCACTTGTAGTTCGACAGGGCGGCGATCTGGATCTCGCTGTCGAAGTGGCCGATGTTGCACACGATGCTCATCGGCTTCATCGCCTTCATGTGCTCGGCGGTGATGACGTCTTCGTTACCGGTGGCGGTGACGAAGATGTCGCAGCGCTTCACCGCTTCTTCCATCGTGACGACCTCATAGCCTTCCATCGCCGCCTGCAGCGCGCAGATCGGATCGATTTCGGTGACCATCACGCGCGCGCCGCCCTGGCGGAGCGAAGCGGCGCTGCCCTTGCCCACATCGCCAAAGCCGGCCACGCAGGCGACCTTGCCAGCCAGCATCACGTCGGTGGCGCGGCGGATCGCGTCGACCAGCGATTCCTTGCAACCATAGAGGTTGTCGAACTTCGACTTGGTGACGCTGTCGTTCACGTTGATCGCGGGGAACGGCAGCTTGCCGTCCTTGGCGATCTGGTAGAGCCGGTGCACGCCGGTGGTGGTTTCCTCCGACACGCCCTTGATGTGCGCGACCGACATCGTGAGATAGCCCGGCTTCTTCTTGAGGAACGCCTTCAGCGCGCGGCAGAATTCGATTTCCTCGGCATTGCTGGGCTCGAACAGGTCTTCACCCGCTTCGACCCGCGCGCCCCACAGCGCGAACATCGTGGCGTCGCCGCCATCGTCGAGGATCATGTTGGCGGTGCGGCCGGTGCCGTCATCCCAATCGAAGATGCTGCCGACATAGTCCCAGTATTCGGCCAGGCTTTCGCCCTTCACCGCAAAGACCGGAATGCCCGCGGCGGCAATCGCGGCGGCGGCGTGGTCCTGCGTGGAGAAGATGTTGCAGGTGGCCCAGCGCACTTCCGCGCCCAGCGCGACCAGCGTTTCGATCAGCACGGCGGTCTGGATCGTCATGTGCAACGAACCGGTGATCCGCGCGCCCTTCAGCGGCTGGCTGGGGCCGAACTCCTCGCGCAGGGCCATCAGGCCGGGCATTTCGGTTTCGGCAATGCGGATTTCCGCGCGGCCAAAGTCGGCCAGGCCGATATCGGCAATCACGTAATCCTTGGCGGCTTCGGCGGTAGTGGCCACGATGCTAACTCCTGTGAACGTCGTTTCGGCGCGGCCCATACGACAAGGGCGGCACCGGCATGGTCCCGCCCTTAGCCGCTCGCCCCAAGCGGCGCAAATATAAAGAAGTCTTTATATGGACCTTCGGTCAGCGTGCCCAGGCAAATTGCGGCGTGCCGGACGACGCCAGCAACTGGTCCGCCGCCGCCAGCAACGGTTCCGGCCCGCTGGCTTCGGCCAGCCCGCGCGCCACCTGCTTCAGCTGCGCGCAGTTCAGCCACGGGTGCCCCTGGCCATAGGCGTTCGCCATCGTCACGCTCAGCCTGTCGAGCGCGCGGTTGGCCCCGCCGGCCCCGTGGCTCGCGGCCAGTTCGGTCTTCAAGGCGTCGCTCGCCTTGTTGAGTTCCGCGATGTGGCGGGTGGTGAAGCGGCCATAATCGGCCTGGAAATTGTCACTCGTGGTGCGGCAGCGCAGCCCCGTGACCATCAGCATGATATCCAGCCGCCGCAGCTTTTCCGCCTTGCTCATCGGCGCGGCCAGCACGGGCTGGGAACATAGCATTGCCACTGCGGCCATCCCGGCCGCGACCCCTGAAACTCGGTTCATCTGCAGTCTCCCGGCGGGACGGTCCCGCCAGGCTCACCCTGTCGGAGCCGGTTTACGGAATCTTAAACCGGGCCAGTAAAGCGAAATTAAGCATAACCGGACGTTGCGGAGTGCGGCGGCCACCCTATATCCTGCGAGAGACTCGCAAATTCCCAACACCATCACAGGAGACGGATCCCATGACCATTTCAGTTGGCGACAAGCTGCCCGACGTAAAGCTCGTCAAGGCGGGCGAAAACGGCCCCGAAGCGGTGCAGTCGTCGGATTACTTCAAGGGCAAGCGCGTCGCGCTGTTCTCGGTTCCCGGCGCATTCACCCCGACCTGCTCGGCCAAGCACCTGCCGGGCTATGTCGAAAAGGCCGAAGACCTGAAGGCCAAGGGCATCGACGAAATCGCCTGCACCGCCGTCAACGATCCGTTTGTGATGGGCGCGTGGGGCAAGGCCGCCGGTTCGGCCGACGTGACCATGCTGGCTGACGGCAACGGCGACTTTGCCGAAGCGCTCGGCCTGACGATGGACGGCAGCGGCTTTGGCCTGGGCAAGCGCGGCCAGCGCTTCTCGATGGTGGTCAACGACGGCGTGGTCGAACAGCTCCACGTCGAAGCACCGGGCGACTTCAAGGTCAGCGCGGCCGACTACATGATCGAGCAACTCTAAGTTGCTGCGATAAAAAAAGGGGGCAAGAACCGATGTTCTTGCCCCCTTTTTTTGTGCCCATCGGGTCAGTCTGAGTGCCGCTTGGGCGCGTTCGCCAGCGGCTGACGCAGTTTCAGGGCCACTTTGCCATTGGTAAAACTGCCGCGCATTCCGCAATAGCTATGGCAGCCGTTATCGCGGTCGCTCCAGCGCAGGTCCTTGCCCTGCCGCCAGATCTCCAGCCGGCACGCCTTGCCCTGCCAGCCATCGGGATCGGTGAACACCAGCTTGCGCCCCTGCATCACCGCCCGCCCCTGCAGATCGCAAGTGTGGCCGTTGAAGATGTTCAGCGCAAAGCTGACATCCGCGCTCTGCCTATCGACGGGCGTGATGATCACTTCGTCGGTAACGTCGAACTTTGCCCCGCTGACGTCCCCGCTCTGCCAGGTGCGCGGATAATACCCGGCCAGTTCGGCCAGCGGATCGGCCTTGCCCGCCTGCACCACTGCCGCCCCGCCCAGCGCCAGCAGCGCCGCCGCCGCGATCATCCTCCGCCGCATCGGGTCAGTAACCCATCAGGCTGAGCACTTCCTTGCGGCTGCGGTGATCGTCCAGGAAACAACCGATCAGGCGGCTGGTGACCATGCCCACGCCCGGAGTCTTGACCCCGCGCCCGGTCATGCAGCCATGCTGTGCCTCGATCACCACGGCCACGCCATGCGGTTGCAGGTTGTCCCAGATGCACTGGGCCACTTCGGCGGTCAGCCGCTCCTGGATCTGCAGGCGCTGGGCATATCCGTGCAGCACCCGTGCCAGCTTGGAAATCCCCACCACCTTGTCGCGCGGCATATAGGCGATCGCCGCCTTGCCGGTGATCGGCGCCATGTGGTGCTCGCAGTGCGACTGGAACGGGATGTCCTTCAGCAGCACGACTTCGTCATAGCCACCCACTTCCTCGAACTGGCGCGCCAGATGGATCGCCGGGTCGTCCTGATAGCCCTGGCAATATTCCTTCCACGCCCGCGCCACGCGGGCCGGCGTATCCAGCAGACCCTCGCGGCTCGGGTCGTCCCCCGCCCAGCTGATCAGGGTGCGGATCGCGTCCTGCACGTGCTCCGGAACCGGAAGCTTGGCCATCGGGCCGGCATCGCCGGCGTCGGAATCGCAGCTCATCCTCAAACCTTTCCCCTCAGCGCGGACGGCGCAACATCCCCCCGCGGAACAGCCCGCGCCGCTTGCTGAACGGCTCGAACAGTTCTTCCGGCCGCTCAGGATCGAGCAGGGCCTTGTCGGCAACCGCTTTCTCCGCTTCGCTCAACGGAGGCAAGACCAAAGCGTCCAGTCGCTTCCCATGCTTTGTGCTGTGTTCGATCAGCGCGATCATCGAGGGGTCGGCGGCCAGCCCTGCCTCCACCGCCTCGACCGACAGGCCCAGATGCTCGGCCAGCAGCCGGTGGCGCAGCCGGGTAATCGCCGGCATGGCATGGCCGTTGCCGGGGCGCGCGGCGTCGATGAACACGTCGCATTCGCTGTCCAGCCCCAGCGAGCGGTTGTTCATGTTGGCAGAACCGATCCGGACAATTTCGTCATCGACGATCATCATCTTGGAATGGACATAGATCGGCGTGCCCGCCGCGTTGCGCGGCACGTAGACGCGGAACCGGCCACGATGGTCGCGCTCGGCAATGGCATGGCACAGCCGCGCCCGCGCGCCGTCCATCGCCTTCTGCTCCAGCCAGCCGGATGCCGTCAGCGGGTTGATCAGGACGATTTCCGGCGGGTCCGGCTCCGCCATGCGCTCGGCGATCGCCTCGGCAATGGTGCGCGCCGCGAAATACTGGCTTTCGGCATAGATGAAGCGCCGGGCGCGGCGGATATGTTCGATGAACAGGTTCTCCACCTCGCGCAGCTCGCCCAGCCCGCCCCATGCGGCGCGGGTGCGGGCAATGCCGATCTCCACATCCTCGAATTCCGCCTTGATCGTCGCGGGCCAGGCCGTGGCGCGGCTGGGGGCGCATGGCTCCATCGGCACACCGCCCGCATTGCGCCACCGTTCGCGCCCCAATTCGGCCAACGCACCCGCCGCGTCGCCCTCGACCAGCATCGACAGGTCGTGCCAGGGCGGGAATACCCGCCGCCCCCACGGCATCTTGCGCCGCTCGTCATCCTCGCGGTGTTCAGGCGTGTCCCAGCGGTCGGACGTCATGTCGATCCCGCCGCAGACCGCAAAGGTATCGTCGATCACCACGACCTTCTGGTGATGGCTGCACCCCAGCGGATGCGCGGCGTCGAACTTGAAATCGATATGCCGGTGCAGCCACCAGCGGATCAGATCGACCACCATCGAGCCACGGAAGATGAACTTCAGCGCGCCGAAGTTCCATTTCAGCACCCGCACTTCCAGTTCGCGCGTGCGGCGGCACAGCCAGACGACGAAGCTGCCTAGCCGTGCGGGCATCTCGGTCTTGCTGGGACGATGCCAGATGCGCCGACCGGTGCCGAGGTGAATACGGGTGTCAAAATCCCAGCCGATCAGCATGATCCGCTGGCGCGCGCGCAGCATCGCGGTCTGCATCAGCGCAAAGTAATCCGCCGCATCGATCACCACGTGCGCGCGGCTGGCGCGGGCGAAGCGCCAGACGGATGGCGCCTCCTGATCCCCTGCCGTGCCGCCGTGTTCGGTCATGGCCCATGTGTAACCCGGCTTGGCCCGCGCGTCATCCGCCGCGATAAGGGGCAATCGCGCCCTTTCCCTAGGCCCCGGCGTATGACACCAAGGCCGCATGGTGCTCGATCCCCAACAATCCGCCCTCGTCGCCGTCGCGCGGCGATTCGCGGGCCGGATTCCCGGTGCCATGCCGCTGGGCCGCCTGGTGCGCCGCCTGCTCGATCCCGGCCTGCGCGAAATCGACCGCCTGCGACGCCAGGAGGCGACACGCATCCTGCAGCCCTTCCCCGACACGTTCGAGGAACGCTATCCGCAATTGTTCGATGCCCTGGCCGAGCGGCTGCGCCATGTGCCGGAGCCGCGGATCCTGTCGTTCGGCTGCTCCAGCGGGGCCGAAGCGCGCTCGCTGCGCCGCCGCCTGCCCCAGGCGCGGATCGTGGGGCTGGACCTCAACCGCCGGATGATCGCGCAAGCACGCGCCGCCGATCCCGATCCCCGCAGCGATTACCGCCTCGCCGACGCGCCGCTTCCGGGTGAGGCGTTCGATGCCGTGCTGGCCATGGCCGTGCTGCGTCACGGGGTGCTGGAAGCGGACCGACCCGCCAGCTGCGCCGCCGTGCTGCCGTTCGCGCGCTTTGCGGAAACGATCGCCCGGCTGGACCGGCATGTCGCGCCGGGTGGCTGGCTGGCACTCTATCACGCGCACTTCCGGTTTCGCGATACGCCGGTCGCACGGCATTATGCGGCCGATCCGCTGCGGATGAGTGACCATGCGCCGCAGACGCTGCTCTATGGACCCGATGACCGGCTGCTGGTTGGCGCGGTGGAGCCGGCAGTGCTGTTTCGCAAAAACGCAGCCGCTCAGGACGGCTGAAAAACAGGCAATACGGCCCGAAAATAAAAATCCCCGCCGGGTCAACAGACCGGCGGGGGATTTTGGCGCGCCCGGAACGATTGCCCTCGCCCTGCGGGCTCGGTCGTCTCCGCTTCGCTTCGACTCCGCAAGTCCGCAGCGTTGGCGCAGACCCGCCATATACAAAAGGGCCCACCTTGCGGTGGACCCTTTTGTATATGGCGCGCCCGGAACGATTCGAACGTCCGACCCTCAGATTCGTAGTCTGATGCTCTATCCAGCTGAGCTACGGGCGCGTTGGAGAGGCGCCAATAGGGGCCTGCTCCGACCTTGGCAAGGCCCTAATTGCACCTGTCGATAAGTTCTTTCACCGCGGACGCCAGCGGCACGTCGAGCGGCGGCATGGCGAGGTTCGCCAGTGCATCGGCCGCGAACCAGCCGATCGCTTCACCATCCAGGCAGCGCGGCTCCCCGGTCCACGCGCGGCAGGTGTAAAGTAGCACGACATGCGGATCGCCGGGGTTTGCGGCAAAGCTCAGCGGCGCCAGCGCGGCGGGTGTCAGCACCACGCCCAGCTCCTCGGCAATCTCGCGCACCAGAGCCCCCTCCAGCGATTCTCCCGGTTCTACTTTGCCGCCGGGAAATTCCCACAGCCCGCCATGCGCCTTGCCGATCCGGCGCTGCTGCATCAGCACCCGCCCCGCCGGGTCGATCAGCGCCGCCGCCACCACCGGCACGATTGTCGGAATTTTTGGCACCACCGCCACGGCCATAAACCTTTTCTTAGGGAACTGCTGCGAAACCGGGCCATCCGCCTGATCTCGCGGAGAGGGGACCCATGCCGGCCATTATCAAACGACTGTTTGCTGACAAGGCCGGGGCCACCGCTCTGGAGTACGGGCTGATTTGCGCGCTGATCGTGATTGCCATGGTTGGTGCTTTCAACGGCTTCACCAACGAAACCCAGTCCATGTGGACTGACGTCGCGTCGAAGCAAAAAGCGGCCACGCAAAAGTCCTCCAGGAATTAAGTATTTTTCAAGGAATAATACCTAGTTCTGCAAATGCTCAAACGGGGAAACCAAAGCGAGCCGGGTTTAATAGACTGCCTTAAGGAGACTGACCATGAAGAAGCTCATCAACAAGTTTTTCAAGAACGAAGACGGCGCCACCGCGATCGAATACGGTCTGATTGCTGCCCTCATCGCCGTTGCCGCGATCACCGCGATGCAGGGCCTGGGCAACGAACTGGGCACCACCTTCAACACGACTTCCTCGGCCATGCAGGAAGCCAACCAGGCTGGCGCCGGCAACTAAGCTGGCAGCCAACTGGCAAACGTTCGGGGCGGCAGGGAAACCTGCCGCCCTTTTCGTATGCGCGGGTCAATAGGTGACCAGCTTGACCTTTTGCCCGACTGTTACCGTGGCCCCGGCCGCCAGACCGTTGAGCACCCGGAAACGGTCTTCCTGCGCATCGGTATAGGCCATGCGCTTGGCCAGCGACTGCACCGTGTCGCCCTTCTTGACAGTGTCCACCACCAGCTTGCGCGGCTTCACCGCGCTTGCCTCGGCCACGGTGATCCGCCGCATCGACTGGAACATCCCGTCGAACAGGGCGGTGTTGCCGGCAGGAACGATGGTGATGAAGTGGAACGCCGAATCCTTCGCCCATTCATAGGCAAACACCACCACGTCCACCTGGCTGCCGCCAGAGGCGACCCGCGCCAGCGCGTAAGCGGCGGGAATGCCATTCACCGTGGTGCGCGAAATCGCGCCGGGCGTGATCTGCTGCTGCCCCGATTCGGTCAGCGACGCAAACGCCGAGCGGACATAGGCGTCCATGTCCCCCGCATAAGCGGCGGTGGTGAACTGCGCCTTCCCCGCCTGCCCGGTGATCGCCACCGCGCGGGTGCCGTTGACCAGGTAAAAGCCGTTGGGCGCGGTGAACGTCAGCTTCAGATCGGGGTGCGTGAACTTGTGCCCGTCGACAATGCCCTGCTTGGGATCGTCGCCATAGGTCAGCCCGGCGATCCGGCTGAGGAACAGGTCGCGATTCGTCACGCCCTTGGCCGTGCTGCCCGCGCGGGTCAGCGCGGTGCGCACGCGCGAGGCCGGGTCCGGGTGGGTAGAAGCCCATTCCGGCACCTTGTCAGTCGATCCCATCAGCCGGGCATCGAGCGTGTTCTGCGCCGCGAGGCTGCCCAGCACGGTCGACATCGCGCGCGGATCGTATCCGGCCTTGTTCAGATAGGCGATGCCCAGGTTGTCCGCCTCGGTTTCCTGCCCGCGCGAATATTTCAGGGTCAGCAGCTGCGATCCCTGCATGAAGCCCTGTTGCAGGACCTGGCCGACCTGGCTGTTCTTGAGCAGCACGCCCGACAGCACACTGCCCAGCACGCCAATCACCGCGTTGCGCGTCGCCGCGCTCTGGCGCTTGGCCGCATGGCGGGCGGCCACGTGGCCAACCTCGTGCCCCAGCACGGCGGCCAGTTCCGCCTCGTTGTTCATCAGGGCCACCAGCTGGCGGGTGGTGTAGACATAGCCGCCGGGGATCGCGAAAGCGTTGTTCACCGGCGAATTGAGCAGCGTGACCGTGAAATCGCTCTGCGCGTTGCTGAGGCCGGACTGTACGGCGATCTTCTTGCCGACCGATTCGACGTATTGTGCCTGCATGCCGGTCATCGCGCCACCGAATTCGGCCACCAGCTGCGGGTGCGCCTCTGCCCCCTGCTGCTTGTCCTTGGCGCTGATCGACTGGACCACGCCCGTGCCGGACTGGGCAATGGTGCCGGCCTGCGGAATGGCAACGGCGGCCAGCGCCGCGCTGGCAATCAGAACGGGACGGATGGGGCGCGACATGGCTGGCTTCTCCTCAAGGCCAAATTAACCACGACAAGGGCTACGCCCTCGCCAAGCGGTTGAAAAGGCCTGATAGCCAGCCCCGGGATGACCCGCCGCTGAACGGCGCTGTGCCGAAGTGTCGCGGGCCTCAGCCCTCGCCGATCCGCAGGAAGCGTTCCTCGCGCATGGCACGGATCTTTTCCGCAGGCAGCTTGGCCAGCGTATCCAGTTCCTCGCCAATCACCTTGGCCAGCGCCAGGGCGGCCCCGGTCGGGTCGCGGTGCGCACCGCCGATCGGTTCCTTCACGATCCGGTCGATCACGCCCAGCGCCAGCAGATCCTGCGCGGTCACTTTCATCGCTTCGGCCGCATCGGCCGCGCGTTCGTTGGTGCGCCACAGGATCGAGGCGCAGCCTTCCGGCGAGATCACCGAATAGACCGCGTGTTCCAGCATCAGCACGCGTTCCGCGCTGGCCAGCGCCACCGCGCCGCCGGAGCCGCCTTCGCCCACGATCACCGCCACCATCGGCACGCCCAGCGCCAAGCACGCCTCGGTCGAACGGGCAATTGCCTCGGCCTGGCCGCGCTCTTCCGCCTCGACCCCCGGAAACGCGCCCGAGGTATCGACCAGCGTCACCACCGGCAGACCAAACCGGCTGGCCATTTCCATCAGGCGGATCGCCTTGCGATAGCCTTCGGGCTTGCCCATGCCGAAGTTGTGCTTGATCCGGCTCTGCGTGTCGTTGCCCTTTTCGTGGCCGATCAGCATGACCCGGCGGCCACCCAGCCGCGCGAAGCCGCCGATGATCGCCTGGTCGTCGCCGTAATAGCGATCCCCGCCCAGCGGCACGAAATCGGTGAAGGCCAGCTCCACGAAATCCTTGAAGTGCGGGCGCATCGGGTGCCGCGCGACCTGCGTCTTCTGCCAGGGCGTCAGCGCGGCATAGGTGCTGGCCAGCAGGTCCGCGCTTTTCTTTTCAAGGCGGCGCAGCTCGGCGCTGATATCGACATCGCCGCCCGCGGCAGAGCGCAGCTCGGCAATGCGGGCTTCGAGCGCGGCGACGGGCTTTTCGAATTCGAGATAGGAAACCATGGTCGCTGCGCTAGCCTCATGCGCCGCGCACGGCAAGGGGATGCCGCGCATTCACCAGCGCCACCAGCCGCGCGCTGTCCACATGGGTATAGATCTGGGTGGTCGCGATGTCGGCATGGCCCAGCAGCGTTTGCAGCACGCGCAGGTCCGCCCCGCCTTCCAGCAGGTGCGTGGCAAAGGCATGGCGCAGCACGTGCGGGCTGACCTTTTGCGGGTCGATCCCGGCCCTTCCCGCCAGTTCGCGCAGCAACTGGTACAACCGGATCCGGGTGATATGCCCCGCGCCGGAGCGCGACGGGAACAGCAGCCTGCCCCCCGGCGGGCGCACCGCCAGCCAGCGCGACAGCGCGTGGCGCGCACGGGTGCTGACCGGGACCATGCGTTGCTGCCCACCCTTGCCGGTCACGGTCAGGAACGGCGCATCGCGCGGCACCGCGTTCTGCGGCAGCGATACCAGTTCCGTCGCGCGCAGGCCCGACCCATAGAGCAGTTCCAGCAGGGTCAGCAGCCGCACGGCTTCGGGACGATCCGCCGCCGCCTCATCCTCGGCCCGGCGCAGCATCGCCTCGACCTCTGCATGGCTGAGCAGGCGCGGGAGCGGGCGGCGGGTGCGCGGGCGCGGCAGGGCGGGCGACGGATCGTCCGTGCGCAGTCCCTCATCCAGCAGGAAACCATAGAACTGGCGCAGCGCCGAGCACTTGCGGGCCAGGCTGGACGGCGCAAGATCCGCCCAGGCACCGCCCAGCGAGGCCAGTGCCGCCCCATCCGCCGCCACCAGATCGCCGATTGCCTCCTCGGCCCCGGCGAGGTCGCGGGCATAAGCCGCCAGCGTGTTTGCCGCCGCCCCGCGTTCTGCCGCGAGCATGGCAAGGAACGCGGAAATCGCGGCGGAAATCGGCTTATCCCCGCGCGACCGCTTCGGCCGCGATCATCCGCGCTTCCGCGCCCAGCCCGACGCGGTTGAGCGCCGCGACGATGTGATAGAGGTGCAGCCCCGTCATCCGGTTCCAGCCATCGCCCTGCATCCCCACCCCGGCCAGCAAGGCCACCAGCGCACGGTTGTTGGTATCGGCAGCCTGTTCGATCAGCCGCGTCCAGCGCGTCTGCCGGGTCAGGTCGAGGCCCAGGTCCGCCGCGAAATCGCGCGCGGCGGCATCGTCCACGCGGCGCAGGCCCATCAGGCCGGCCAGCAGGAACTGCGATTTGCGGGCGGCATCGCTGTCATCGCCGCTCTTGAAGCTGCTGAGCGCCGCACTGTCCACCGGGCTGGCCCGCGTCGGCGCGGCAACGGCCAGGATGCCCCACGCCAGCGAACCGGATTCGGCCTGCGCGGCCCAGCGCAGGGCGTTCTGGTCCAGCCCCGCCGCTAGCATCGAGGCGATCAAGTCGGGCGCATCGTCGGCAAAGTCTGGCGCAACCGGCATGCGCGCGGCGGCATAGGCGGTCAGCACCTGCCGCGAATAGCGCGCGACCGGATCGCTGCCGCCATCCCACAACGTGCGAATCGCCGCCATGCGGTCCGCCGGAGCAGACGCGGTATAGGCCGTGCGCAGCGTCTCTGCCGCTTGCGACCAGTCACCGCTGATATCGTCCTGCGCGTAGATCTGGCTGTAGAGGTCCACCATCGCCGCGCTCGACAGGATGCCCGCCGCTGCCGCCTGGTCGGCCCCGGCCGCGCGCGACTGCAGCGGCACCATCGGCGCCAGCGCCGCGCTGTAGGCATAGCGGCGCGGCGCTCCGCGCATCAGGGCGGCTGGCGGCTCCAGCCCGGTGGCGATGGTCAGGGCATAGCGCCACGGGGTGATTTCATTCACGCCGTCCCACTCGATCGTTACCGCCCGGCGCGCCTTGCCGGCCGCGCCGGCATATTTCTGGGCCAGCAGGATATCGATCTTGGGCCAGACCTTGCCCCCTTCCAGCCGGTCGAGCTGGGTCATGCCGGCGGTGCTGTCGCCCTGGAAGGACTGGCAGACGGCGCGCAGCACCTGCCAATCCGGGTCCTTGCGCACGCCGCCATGCACCGAGACGACCGGACAGATGCCGGTGATGTCGGCGGTGAAGGCATAAGCATCCATCGCTGTCTGGATCAGCGCGGGCGAATAATTCGCCGCGTCAACGTCCTGCACCAGCGCGCGGGCCACATCGCCCTCGCCCATGCGCAGCAACAGCGCCGCACGCTTGGCCGTGAAATCGGCCGGGTTCATGCCCGCTGGGGCATCCAGCCGTGAGGCCAGCGCGCGGCGCAGCAGGATGTGCCCCCAGCGCGACACCATCCGCCCGTTGTTCTTGTCCAACGCGGCCTCGATCAGGCGGGCGTTCTGCCGCGCGACCGAGCCGGCCGCAAAGCCGCCCTCGCTGGCGGCCAGCACGCCGACCTGCTTCATCGAGCGGCGCGCAGCGGCAGGCATGTCGGACTTGGGCTTCAGCCCCAGCAACTCGTCCAGCTCATCCGGAGACATTTCCTCCAGTTCCTTGAGCGTGGGAATCCGCATCCCGCTGGGGAGAGTCGGGATCGCACTGGCAGCCGCGCCCGGCACGGGCTGGACCACTGGCACCGATACCGATCCGCTGGCAGGCTGCGCGGCGGCGCTGGATTTGGCGGCAGGCGCAGCGGCCGCAGGCGCGGCAGCTGGCGTGCGGCTGGGGCGCGGCTTGTCAAAACCGGGGGGCAGCAGCGATTCCGGCGAATCCTGCGCAATCGCAAAGGCTGAGGTCAGCGCCAGCGCCGCGCCGCCCAGCAACAGGGAAATCCGCTTCACTGTCCGATCTCCGGCGCATCGAGGGGCACAGTTCCCGGCAGGGCCACCGGCTGAGCCAGCGGGCGAACCGGGCGCAGGCCGCCATCGGCCCAGGCATAGGCCAAGAGCGCCGCCAGCGCCGCCCCGCCGATTGCCAGCCACCAGACTTTCCCGATTCTTACCGCCACCCGCGACCTCACCTTGCGCAATGCTTGCGCTGCGGACTAGCGCAACTATAGGCGGGGCCGCAATGGAACTTGACGAAACCACCCTGTCCGCCCCCGAAATCGAGGCGCTGGCCCGGCGGATCGACCGGCCGCTGGTGCTGGTCGGCATGATGGGCGTCGGCAAGTCCAGCGTCGGACGCAAGCTGGCGACCCTGCTGCACATGCCATTCGTCGATGCTGACGACGAGATCGAGCGCGCCGCGCAAATGACGATTCCCGAAATTTTCGAACGCTTTGGCGAAGCTCACTTCCGCGACGGCGAACGCCGCGTGATCGCGCGGCTGGTGGATGGCGAGCGCAAGGTGATCGCCACCGGCGGCGGGGCGTTCGTCAATCCGGAAACCCGCGCGCTGATCCTTGATCGGGCCATTGCCATCTGGCTCGACAGCGATGTCGAGACGCTGCTCGAACGGGTCGGGCGCAAGGACAACCGCCCGTTGCTGAAACAGGGCAACCCGCGCGAAATCCTCACCCGGCTGCGCGACGAGCGCCGCCCCGCCTATGAACAGGCCCCCATCCACGTCATCAGCACGCGCGGCCCGCATGGGCGGACGCTGGGCAAGGTGCTGAAAGGAATCCAGGCATGGCTGTGATCCCGGTCGATATCGCTGGCCGTCCCTATGAAGTGCGGGTCGGCACCGGCCTGCTGGAAACTGTGGCCCAGCAATGCGCCGGGCGGCTGCGCAAGCAGCGCGTGCCGATCGTCACGGACGAACGGGTTCACGCCGCGTGGGGCAACGTGGTCGAAGCCTCGCTGGTCGCTGCCGGACATGAGCCGGCCTGGCGGATCCTGCCAGCCGGGGAAGCGACCAAGAGCTGGGACCAGCTGGCCGCGCTGGTCGACTGGCTGCTGGCCGAGGAAGTGGAGCGCGGCGACCATATCCTCGCGCTGGGCGGCGGGGTGATCGGTGATCTGACCGGATTTGCCGCCTCGATCGTCAAGCGCGGCTGCAACTTCATCCAGCTGCCCACCACCCTGCTGGCGCAAGTCGATTCCAGCGTCGGCGGCAAGACGGCGATCAACACGCCCGCGGGCAAGAACCTCGTCGGCGCGTTCCACCAGCCCGCGCTGGTGCTGGCAGACCTGGTCGCGCTGGACACCCTGCCCCGCCGCGAATTGCAGGCGGGCTATGCCGAAGTGGTCAAGTATGGACTGCTGGGCGACGCCGCGTTCTTTGACTGGTGCGAGGCCCACGGTGCGGCGATGCTGGCGGGCGACGGCGCCTTGCGCGAATATGCCGTGTCCCGCTCGGTCGAGGCGAAGGCAAAGATCGTGAAAGCGGATGAGCGCGAGACGCTGGGCCTGCGCGCGCTGCTCAACCTGGGCCACACGTTCGGCCACGCGCTGGAAGCGCAGACCGGCTTTTCCGACCGGCTGCTGCACGGCGAAGGCGTGGCGCTGGGGATGGTGCTGGCGGCGCGCTACTCCACGCGGCGCGGCCATTTCCCGGCGGCGCAGGCAGAGCGGATCGCCCGGCACTTCGCCGACGCGGGCATGATCGCCAACATCAGCGCGCTGGGCCTGAACTGCGACGGCGCGGCGCTGACCGCGCACATGCTCCACGACAAGAAGATGGACGCCGGTACCCTGCCCTTCCTGCTGCTGAACGCGATTGGCGAGGCGTTTCTGGCCAAGGACGTGGAGCTGGCCGACGTCGCCGCGTTCCTCGACCAAGAACTGGCGCGCTGATCAGCCAGGCTTCGTTCAACCAAACAGGGCGATGGACTGCATCCCCACGGCCACCGCCGTGCCATCGGCATTCCAGATCGCCATGTCCTGGCTGGAGCAGCCCTTCTCGGCATAGTTTCCGGCCGAACGCAGCAGCCACCAGCCGTCGCGCGTTTCGGGCAGCGGGGTCAGCAGGTTGACCAGCCAGGTCATCGAACTGATCGGCGCGGGGTTCGGCATCATGAACAGCACGCCCGGCGGCAGGGCATCGGCGCAGAGCATCAGCTCTACCATCGGGTCCAGCCCCTCCCTGTCCTTCAGCTGCACCCACCAGCCGATTTCCGGTTCCGGCCGATCCGTGCGCGGCAAGCCGAAGCGGCGGTTGAAATGGCCCGCAAAGCCGGGTCCGCGCCCTTCCGGCAGCGGCTTGGCCTGGTCAACCGACACCACGTTGGCGGGCGGCGGCACTTCGTGCAGGTGCAGCGCACTGTCGACCGCGCCCATGAACACGAACGTCGCCGTCAGCCCCACCCCGGCCGCGCTCGATACTTCGGCGCTGATCCAGCTGGCATTGCGCCCGCGCCGCAAGATGCGGGCGCGCACTTCCACTTCGCCCGCCAGCGGACCGACGAAGCTGACCTGGGCCGAACGCAGCGGCGGCAGATCGTCCGCCAGCCCGCGCGCGGCCTCCAGCGCCAGTGCGGCGGAGAACCCGCCATAGCTGGTGCGGCCCTGCATCCAGCCGTCGGGCACGATCGTGGCAAAGCCGCCGTCGATGCGGCGCAGGTTCGAGAGGGTATCGGGCAAACTCATCGGCTTTCCATTGACGTAAACGGAAAGCAGGTCAACCGCTCACTGCCTCAGCCGCGCAGGCTGGCGGAGAGCACCGCCCCCACCTTGTCGCTGATCTGCTGGACCGAGAACGGCTTGGGCAAGAAGTGGACATTGGCAATGTCGATCTCCTTGCGCAGCTGTTCCTCGGCATAGCCGGACATGAACAGCACCGGCAGGTCCGGGGCCAGCTTGCGGATTTCGCGGGCCATCGTCGGGCCGTCCATCGCAGGCATCACCACGTCGGACACGATCAGGTCGAACTGCGCGCCACCTTCGACGATTTCCAGTCCCTCATCGCCATCGGCAGCGGTGGTGACGGTATAGCCCGCGCGGGTCAGGGCGCGTTCGGCCACGGCGCGGACCATGTCCTCGTCCTCGACCAGCAGGATGCGCCCGCCCCCGGCCCATTCGGTCACGACTTCAGGCTTGGCCGCCTTGGCCGCGCGTTCTTCGGGCAAGGCATTGTGGACCGGCAGGTAGACCGTGAAGCGCGTGCCGCGCCCGACTTCGCTGTCGGCGAAGATGAATCCGCCCGATTGCTTGACGATGCCATAGACCGTCGAGAGGCCCAGCCCGGTGCCCTTGCCCTGCTCCTTGGTGGTGAAGAAGGGCTCGAAGATCTTGCCGAGGTGATCGGGGGGAATGCCGGTGCCAGTGTCCTCCACGATCAGCGCCGTGTAATCGGCCTGCGGCATGATTGCGCTGCGCATCGCCCGCACATCGGCCGCGGTGACCCGGCGGGTCGCAAGGGTCAGCTTGCCGCCGCTCTCGCTGCGCGCCTGCATGGCATCGCGGGCATTCACCGCCAGGTTGACGATCACCTGTTCCAGCTGCGTCGGGTCGGCGCGGACCGGGCCCAGATCGCGGTCGTGAGTCACGACCAGCTGGATCTTCTCGCCGATCAGCCGCTTGAGCAGGTGCGACACGTCCGACACGACGTCAGGCAATTGCAGCACTTCCGGGCGCAGGGTCTGCTGGCGCGAGAACGCCAGCAATTGCCGGGTCAGGCTGGCCGCGCGGTTGGAGTTGGCGCGGATCTGCTGGATGTCGTCGTAATCGCTGTCGCCCGGCGTGTGGCGCAGCAGCATCAGGTCGCAGGTGCCAAGGATCGCGGTCAGCACGTTGTTGAAATCATGCGCGACCCCGCCCGCCAGCTGGCCGACGGCCTGCATCTTGGTCGCCTGCGCCACCTGCCGCTTCAGGCGGGTTTCCTCGGTGCTGTCGGTCAGCCCCAGCAAGACCGCCGCTTCACCCAGCCCGCGCACGCCCGCGAGGCTCAGCGAAACCGGGTCTTCGGGCTGGTGCCGCAGCCGCACGGCAATGTCGCCGCTGCTGACCCCGCCTTGCGCAAACCGGCGGATCGCGTCGGACAGCGGGCCCTTGTCTTCCTGCACCACCAGGTCGGTCGGATAGATCGGCGGCGCATCGCCCTCGCGCCCGGCCGCACGCATGAACGCCGGGTTCGCGAACAGCAGCCGCCCGTCGCGATCGGCCATCGCCAGCCCCAGCGGCAACTGGCTGAGCAGCGCCTCAAGATGCGGCGCGGCGGCCGATCCCTCTCCGCCGCCACCGCCAATGCCGACGCCCTGATCGACCAGCAGCATCAGCGACGGGGCCTGTTCGTAATCCAGCCCGCCTGCGGCATCGGGATCGGCCACCGGCAGGTAATACATCGTCAGCGGCGCGCCGCGCTTGCCCTCGCGCGCCCAGCTGATCCGGTCGCGCTCGTCCTGGCGCAGCAGGCTGACGAAATCCTCTCCGCTCAGCAGCGCGGCGGCATCGCCCACGGCGCGCAGGGCAAAGCCGGGGCTGGCGATGCGGATCTTGCCATCGGGATCGACAATCGCGGCGGAAATGCCGGCCTGCGCCAGCGCGCGGCCCAGCTTGCCGGTCAGGTGCGGAACCAGTTCCGCCACCGGATCGGACGCGACCAGCGGCTGGATCGTCCAGACCAGGTAATCATCCCCGCGCCCCGCGCGCAGCGCCTCGGCCCGCCAGCGACCGGTCGGCCCTTCCACCACATCGGCCTGCCCGCGCCCGTCGCGCCAGCCCGCCCGGCCCGCCTTGGCCAGCCGTTCCAGCGAGGGATTGTCCACCGGCAGGCGCGGCGGGGCCTGGCCCGTGCCGAACCATTCCTCGAACCGGGCGTTGGCGCAGACCAGCCGCCCGGCACGGTCGATGATGGCAACGGCGCAATCCGGCCGGTCGATCGCCGCAACCGTGACGGACCAGTCCGGGATCACCTGTTCGGGTTCAAGGACCACCGGCTTCGGACGGTAAAAGGCCCAGGCAATGCTGCCGAATGCCGCGATGCCGGCCGCGAACACGCCCACCAGCACCGGCTGGCGCGTGGTGAACCAGACCGCCGCGATGCTCAGCACCACGGCCGCGCCCATCACCAGCGCGCCTTGCGGGCGACTGTCGCCTGACGCCTCGCGGCGTGCCGTCATTTGGTTTCGCGTCCTGCCATCAGTTGCTCAAGCTTCGCCCGGCGCTTGTGCCGGACCCACCAGTTCCAGGTGAACGAAGCCACCAGATAGCCCACCGCAGCGGTCACGGTCGAGATGATGAACAGCCCGATCACCAGCGCCGGAGCGGCATCCGAGAGCATCCAGTAGGCCCATTCGCGCACCCCGGCCCCATGCTCCATCAACGAATAAAACGTCGAAATATCAGCATGAAATCCCAGCTTGTTACCAAGGTAGATCGACCCGGCGAGGATCAGCGGGGTGGTCGCGGGATTGGACAGGAAGGTCATCAGCGCGGCAATCGGGATGTTGCCCCGGCTCGGCACGCACATCAGCGCCGCGCCCAGGATCTGGATGCCGGGGATCAGCGCAAAGATGCCCACCAACAGGCCCACCGCGACACCGCGCGGCACCGAGCGGCGCGTGAAGCGCCACAGTTCCGGCCGACGCGCGAACGGGCCGACGAAGCGGCTGTGCTCCAGCTCCTCGCGCCGGGGCATGTTGCGGTTGGCCCAGGCCGCGATGCGGGCAACCAGCGCGCTCACTTGTAGTCCCGCATGATCCGGGACTGTTCGCGCTTCCAGTCGCGTTCCTTGATGGTCGCGCGCTTGTCCGCCACGTTCTTGCCCTTCGCCAGCGCCAGCTCCACTTTGGCCCGGCCGCGTCCGTTGAAATAGACCGACAGCGGGACCAGCGTCATGCCCTTGCGTTCAACCGCCCCTTGCAGGCGATCAACTTCGCGGCGGTGCAGCAGCAGCTTGCGCGGACGCTTGGGTTCGTGGTTGTAACGGTTGCCGTGGCTGAATTCGGGGACGTTGGAATTGACCAGCCAGACCTCGCCATTCTTCACTTCGGCATAGGATTCGGCGATCGAGCCTTCACCGAAGCGCAGGCTCTTCACCTCGGTCCCGGTCAGCATGATGCCCGCTTCCAGCGTCTCGTCGATGAAATAGTCGAAACGCGCGCGCCGGTTCTCGGCGACGACTTTCTTCTTGTCGAACTGGGCGTGGGTCGGGCGGGCCATGATAGGGCGCATGTAGGGAGGGTTTGGTAAAAAAGAAACGTATCAAACGCCCCCTTTTTACCGAACTGCCCGGAAACCTGCCCGTCAGACCAGCCCGGCGTGTTCCAGCGCCGCATCCACCGCCTTGCGGGCGGCGGCGCTGCACGGGACCAGCGGCAGGCGCAGCTCTTCCCCGATCCAGTCGTGCACGCGGCTCAGCGCGTACTTGACCGGCCCCGGCGAGGCATCGTCGAACATCGCGTAGTGCAGCGGATAGAGCTTGTCGTTCAGCTCGCGCGCCTTTTCCAGGTTGTTTTCGGCACACGCCGCCTGGAATTCCGCGCAAAGCTTGGGCGCGACATTGGCCGTCACCGAAATGCAGCCTACGCCGCCCGCCGCGTTGAACGGCAGGGCCAGTTCATCGTCGCCGGCGAGCTGGCACCAGTCCTTCGAAATGCCCATGCGATGATCGGTCACGCGCGACAGGTCGCCGCTGGCGTCCTTGATCGCGATGAAGGTGTCGGGATAGCGCCGCACCAGCTCGATCACAGTTTCCGGCTTGAGATCGGTCACGGTCCGCCCCGGCACGTTGTAAAGCACGATCGGCAGTTCCGTGTTTTCGGCCAGGAAGCTGAAATGCGCGATCAGCCCTTCCTGGCTGGGACGGTTGTAATAGGGCGCAACGCACAGCCCCGCCGCCGCGCCGCTCTTCTTGGAAAAGTTCAGGTGCAGGCGGGCGTTCATCGTGTCGTTCGATCCGCAGCCCGCGATCACCGGCACGCGGCCCGCGGCCTGTTCGATGCAGACCTCGATCACGCGGTGGTGTTCGGCGTTCGACAGGGTCGATGCCTCACCCGTGGTGCCGCAGGGGACGAGCGCGGCCGAGCCGTTCTCGATCTGCCAGTCGACCAGGCGGCGAAACGCCTTTTCATCGAAGGCGCCATCGCGAAACGGGGTGACCAGAGCCGGAATCGAGCCGGAAAACATGGACTTTACCTTTGCACTTGCCCCATAGGTGACGGCACCGGCCGCCCCGCGTTCGGGGTATCCCATCATTCATCGCCTGATAAGGAGCCTTTGGCGAAAATGTCCAGTATGCACCGCAAGACAATTCCTTTGTTGCTGGTAATGCTGGCTATCGTTCCGCATGCGGCCCTGGCCCAGTCCGGTGCCGACCGTGACGGGGCGGAGTGGGACCGCGCCCGCGCCGCGCTGCGCGCCGCACCCGCCGGAAACATGGCGCAGGCGATTGCGCGGTGGAAGCTGCTATCCGCCTCGGAACGCTTCACCTTTGCCGATTATTCGGGCTTCATGCTCAGCTATCCGGGCTTTCCGGAAGAGGCCAAGATCCGGGTCTGGGCCGAGCGCGCGCTGGAACGCGAAAGCGCCGAACCCGGCCGGACGGTTGCCTTTTTCGATCGCTTTGCCCCCGTCACCAACGCCGCCCGTGCGCAATATGCCCTCGCCCTGTTCGCGCTGAACCGGCCCGAGGCGCTGACGGTGGCGCGCGCGGCCTGGCGCGGCGGCGCGATGAGCGATGCCGCAGAAGCGGCGCTCTCGGCGCGGATTGCCCACACCCTGACCCCGGCGGATCACGATGCGCGCATGGACGCCTTGCTGTGGGCCGGGGCTTCGGCGCAGGCGGAGCGGCAGTTGCTCTATGTTTCCGCCGCCGCCCGCCCGCGCTTTCTGGCGCGGATGGGGCTGGCCAACGGCACTGACCCCAATGGCACGGCGCTGCAACCCGGCGCGGAAGTGCTGCGCGATCCCGGCTATCTCTACAACCGCGCGCGGATGCTGCGGCAGGCCGGGCGCCAGGCCGAGGCGATCAGCCTGCTGGCCTATCGCGCGCCGCTGGCCGCCCCGCCACAGGACGTGCGCAAGTGGATTGCCGAGCAGCTGGCCAACGCCCGCCGCGCCGATGCCGACAGCGCGGTGCGGATCGCCAGCCTGATCGACGATGCCTTTGCCCCCGGCACCGATGTCGCCCGCGAATCGTTCCAGATTCGCGATGACTACACCTCGCTGATGTGGCTGGGCGGGACGATGGCGCTGAACGGGCTGCGCGACGGGGCGCGGGCCGCGCCGCTGTTCTGGCGCTATGGCGCGGCAGCGCGCACGCCGCAGACGCGCACCAAGGGCTTCTACTGGGCCGGCCGCGCGATGGCGGCGGCAGGCCGGGTGGCCGAGGCGAACCGCTATTTCGAAATGGCCGCTGCCTTCCCCGATCAGTATTACGGGATGCTGGCGCTGGAACGGCTGGGCCGGGCCATGCCCGCCTTCAACAACGTCCCCCGCGTTGTCCCGACCCGGGCCGAGCGGGACGCCTTCAACGCCCGCGCCCTGACGCTAGCCGTGCGCGAAGTGGCACGCGAGAGCGACTGGCCAACCGGGGTGCGCTTTTTCCGGGAAATCGCCAACCAGGCCGAAACCGAGGCGGAGCACGTGCTGGTGGCCGAGCTGGCGCGCGAACTGGGGCGGCGCGACTTGGGCGTGATCCTGGCGCAGGCCGCGCATACGGACGGGTTCGGCGATTTCCAGCAGATCGGCTTTCCCCTGATCCCGATTCCCGAAGGCGGCAACTGGACGATCATCCACGCCATCACCCGGCAGGAAAGCCAGTTCGCGATGAACGCGGTGAGCCATGCGGGTGCGCGGGGGCTGATGCAGCTGATGCCGGGCACCGCGCGCGAGCAGGCGGGCAAGATGGAACTGGCCTATGACCAGCAGGCGCTGACGCTGGACGCGGGCTATAACATCACGCTGGGCAATGCCTATTTCGCCCGCGTGCTGGACTATTTCGGCGGCAGCTATCCCTTGGCCATCGCGGCCTACAACGCCGGTCCGGGCAACGTGAACAAGTGGCTGCGGCTGAACGGCGATCCCCGCAACGGATCGGTCGACTGGATTGAATGGGTGGAGAAGATCCCGATTTCGGAAACGCGCGGCTATGTCCAGCGCGTGCTGGAAAACGCGGTCGTCTATGAAACGATGCACCCGGCCCGCGCCCGGATGCCCGGTCCCAATCCGCTCAGCCGGTTCATGGGCAAGCGCCAGCCCGGATGAAGCCTGCCCAATGAAGCCTGCCCAATGAAACCTGAAGGCCCTCCGATCACGCCCGCCGGGTTTGCCGCCCTGCGCGCGCGCTATGACCACCTGCTGGGGACCGAGCGCCCCGCGATCGTCGAGATCGTCAGCTGGGCCGCCGGCAATGGCGACCGCAGCGAGAACGGCGATTACCTCTATGGCCGCAAGCGGATGCGCGAGATCGACCGCGAGCTGGCGCATCTGGCCCGGCGGATGAAGTTCTGCCGGGTCGTCGATCCTGCCCGGCAGGAGGACCGCGGCCGCGTCTGGTTCGGCGCAACCGTGACCATCGCGGACGAGGACGACAACCAGCGTACCCTGACCCTGGTCGGTGACGACGAACAGGATGCCAGCGCGGGCCTGATCGGCTGGAGCGCCCCCCTCGCCCGCGCGCTGCGCGGCGCGGCGCCGGGCGATCTGCGCCGGGTCAGCCTACCCGGGGGCGAGAAGGAATGGGAAGTGCTGGAGATTTCTTATCCCGCCGCGTGAGGCGGCGCTTTCCATTTCCGGGTTTCATCCCTATATCGGCGGCATCGCGGTATTTCGCCTGTAAGCGTCCGCGGCTGAGAGACCATCCGTGCTCCCGCTTACTGGCCGGAGCCCATTCATGGACCTCAATTCCCTGTATTTTCGCCATCAAGTGCTGCTGATCCGCGCGGCGGCCAGCGGCTCGCGCTCGCTGCGCGCAACCCACGTGGCCGCGGCCGAGGCGCTGGCCGGCACGATTGCCTGCCTGCAATTCCGCTCTGGCGCGCCCGCATCGCACGGCTGGGCCGCGATTGCCGATCCCGCCGCCGATTTCAGCCAGTGCGAGTGCGCCGCATGAGCCGGGCGATGAACATCAAGCTGACCGAGGCCGAAGTGCTGGCCGAATGCGCAACCCGCAACGTCAAGGTCAGCGCCATCGAGCCGCTGCCGGGCGTCGGCACGCACCTGGTCTGCGTCACCATCGAAGGGGCGGATGAAATCCGCGCGCGCCTGAAAAAGCACCTGATTACCGGAGCGGTGAAGCGCTTTCCGTTCTACCGCGTGCCCGGCGCCTGGTAAGGCCTTTCCCGCCAGCGCTGCTTCTGGCAAGGCTGGCGGAGCATGGCTGACATCATCAATCTCCGCCTGGCCCGCAAGGCCCGCGCCCGCAGCGACGCGCAAGTCGCAGCGGCGGAAAACCGCGCCCGGTTTGGCCAGACCAAGGCCGTGAAACAGGTTCGCGCGCTGGACGAAGCCCGCGCCGCCCGGCAACTGGACGGCGCAAAGCGCGGGGACGATTGATGCGCACCACGTATGACCATGCCACCGTGCGGCTCTATCACCTCGACAGCGAGCAGGAAGGCGGCGCGGCGACCACGCTGTGCTATGCCCCGCTGGCCGAGGCGCTGGCCATGGCGGCCGCCCAGCCAGAGGAATTGCAGGGCGGATTGTTCATCGCCACCGACAACGATGTGGTGGCCTACCTCGACCTGATCGGGCAATAGCGCCGCCGATGAAACCCGTCGTTCCCGCCGCGATCCTTGCGCTGGCCACGCTGGCCAGTCCGGCGCGCGCCCGCGATGCGCTGGGGATGTTCGGCGAATGGGCCGCCTTCCGCGATCCCGCCGTGCCGCGCTGCTACGCCATCGCCAAGGCCGCGCCCTCCACGCTGCAACGCGATTACCAGCCCTATGCCGATGTGGCCTTCTGGCCAAAGCAGGGCGTGCGCGGGCAGGTCCACTTTCGCCTGTCGCGCAAGCTGGCGGCGGATGCGAAGATCACGCTCAGCATCGGCGGACAGAAAATCCCCCTTACGGGCGGTGGCGGGGATGCCTGGGCGGTGGACAAGCGCGGCGATGCCGCCATCGTCGCGGCCATGCGGTCGGCCCGTGAAATGACCGTCAGCGCCCGCGATGCGCGCGGCCGCGGCTTTTCCAACACCTGGCAACTGGCCGGGGCCGCAACCGCAATGGACGCCGCCGCCGTGGGGTGTGCCGCCATTCGCTAGCTTTTCCGGGCGCGGCGCACTATATCGCCGCGCTTATGGCCGATACTGCACTTATGCCCATCCCCGGACAGATCGATCCGGTGCCCGTCGCGCGCGACATCACCCCGCGTGCCGATGGCCGCATCGACCTGATCGGCCTGCCCCGCCCGCGCATTGCCGAACTGTTCGCCGCCGCCGGGCTCGACGCCAAGGCGGCCAAGCTGCGCGCCAAGCAGGTGTTCCACTGGCTCTATCACCGCGGCGTCACCGATTTCGAGGCGATGACCGACATTGCCAAGACCATGCGGCCCTGGCTGGCGGAGCGGTTCGTGATCGGCCGGCCGGAAATCGTGCTGGCCCAGCATTCCAGCGATGGCACCCGCAAGTGGCTGCTGCGCACCGATGACGGCCACGAATTCGAAATGGTCTTCATTCCCGATGCGGACCGCGGCACGCTGTGTGTTTCCAGCCAGGTCGGCTGCACGCTGAACTGCCGGTTCTGCCACACCGGCACGATGCGGCTGGTGCGCAACCTGACGCCGGGCGAGATTGTCGGGCAGGTCATGCTGGCGCGCGACGCGCTGGGCGAATGGCCGCGCGCGGGCCAGGCCGATCTGGCCGCACTGGGCGATGATCTGGTCGACGAGGACGGCGGCTATTCCTCTGACGGACGCCTCCTCACCAACATCGTCATGATGGGCATGGGCGAGCCGCTGTATAACTTCGACAACGTCCGCGATGCGCTGAAGCTGGTGATGGACGGCGATGGCCTCGCCCTGTCGAAGCGCCGCATCACCCTTTCGACCAGCGGCGTCGTGCCGATGATGGCCAAGTGCGGCGAAGAAATCGGCGTCAACCTGGCCGTCTCGCTCCACGCCGTCTCCAAGGACGTGCGCGACGAGATCGTCCCGATCAACCGCAAGTATGGCCTTGAAGAATTGCTGCAGGCCTGCGCCGATTACCCCGGCGCATCGAACGCGCGGCGCATCACGTTCGAGTACGTCATGCTCAAGGACAAGAACGACAGCGATGCCGACGCACGCGAACTGGTCCGCCTGATCAAGCAGTACAAGCTGCCCGCCAAGGTCAACCTGATCCCGTTCAACCCCTGGCCCGGCGCGATCTATGAATGCTCCACGCCAGAGCGTATCCGCCGCTTTTCCGACATCGTGTTCGAAGCCGGGATCAGCGCCCCGGTGCGCACCCCGCGCGGGCGCGACATCGACGCGGCCTGCGGCCAGCTGAAAACCGCCGCCCAGAAGATGAGCCGCGCCGAACTGGACCGTCTGGCCGAGGAAAAGCAGGCCGCGCTGGGCTAACGCAGCGCCGCCCCGGCGGCGATGGTATCCACCCGCCCGCCGATCCACACCGCGCCGTCCGGCTCGATCCGGCAATGCACCCGGCCGTCCGCGCCGATCTGCTGGCCCTGCCCCGCGATATAGCGATCCTGCGCCAGACCGCTGGCGAACAGGTATTGGGCGGTGGCGGCATTGAGGCTGCCGGTAACGGGATCTTCCTTCAGCTCGCCATTGGCGTTGGCGAAAAACGCGCGCACTTCCCAGGCCGGATCGCTGTCGTCATGCGGCCCGACCAGCCCCACATCGGTGCCCAGCGGCGCGCGGGCCACCGGCTGCGCCGCCAGCACAGCGGCGGCAGAGCGCAGCCGCAGCAGTTTCCACCCCGGTCCGTTGTTGGCGTGCACCGCATCGACGATGCCCGCTTCGTCCACCCCGGTCAGCCGCGCCACTTCGGCCCGCTCCTCCGCCGAGAGCGGCCCGCCTTTCACCAGTGGCGGGGCCTTGAACGCCAGCAGCTCGCCCTCGATCCGCACCTCGACCAGCCCGACCCCGCATTCCTGCACGACCACGCCCGCGCGCTTGGGCTGTCCCCCGGCGCGCAACCAGGCGTGGGCCGTGCCCAGCGTCGGATGGCCCGCGAACGGCAATTCGCCTGCCGGATAGAAAATCCGCACCCGGTAATCGGCATCGGGATGCGTCGGCGGCAGCAGGAAGGTGCACTCCGAAAAGCCGATCCAGCGCGTCAGGCGCAGCATCGCCTCGGCGCTCATCCCGTCAGCGGCGTGGACCACGCCCAGCGGATTGCCCGCCATGGCCCGCGCCCCGAACACATCGACCAGATCAAGCTGCATGCGCGATTCTCCTTCAGGCGGACGCAGGGCTAACCGCTCGTCGCGGCAAGGCAACTGTCCAACGCGCCGTTCATCGCCCGTTTTGGCGATCCGGCGCAAGGTATCCGGGTCGCAACTGCTCAACCCGAAAGGAACAAGCAGCCATGAAGAAACCCACGCTGGCCCTGATGATGGCCGCCGTCACCCTCCCCGCCGCTCCCGCGCTGGCCGATCCGCCGCACTGGGCCCCGGCCCACGGCTACCGCGCCAAGCAGGGCGGCATCGCCTATCGCACCACCGACAACGGCATCCGCTATTGGCGGGGCGAGGACGGGCGCTATTACTGCAAGCGGTCCAACGGCACCACCGGCCTGCTGGTCGGCGCGGCGCTGGGCGCGCTGGTCGGCCGTGCGGTCGATACGCGCGGCGAACGCACCACCGGCACGATCCTGGGCGCGGCAGCCGGGGCGCTGATCGGCAAGGAACTGGATAGCGGCCCGACCCGCTGCCGCTAGGCGGCATGGACCGGGTCTTTCGTCCCCTGCCGATTGACGCGGCGGGCCATCGTCCGCATGGGTTGCGGCGATGACCCGACCCGCTGTTCTCGTTACCGGAGGCGCCCGGCGCATTGGCGCCGTGCTGACCCGCACGTTCGCGGCGGCAGGCTGGCACGTAGTGATCCACGTCAAGGATTCGGTCCGCGATGCCCAGACCCTCGCCGCCACGCTGCCCTCGGCCGAAGTCGTCACCTGCGACCTGACCGATCCCGCCGCCGCCGCCGCCATGATCGAGCAGGTGGCCGCGCGGCTGGATGACTGGCGGGTGCTGGTGAACTGCGCGGCCGTATTCAACCTTGATACCGCCGCCGCCATCGACCATCCGACCTATGTCGAGGCCGTGACCGTCAATGCCGAAAGCCCGGCCCGCATGGCGCAGGCATTCCTGGCCCATGCGCGGTCCGCTGGTGGCCGCCGGGTAATCAACTTCCTCGACCAGAAGCTGCGCAATCCGAACCCGGATTTCTTCAGCTACACGATGGCCAAGCATGGCCTCGCCGCCGCCACCACGATGCAGGCGATGGCGCAGACCAGCGCCACGGACCGGGTCTATGGCCTTGCCCCCGGCGCGATGATGGCCAGTTTCGACCAGGCGCCGGAGGAGCACGAGATCAGCGGGCGGATGAACCTGCTGCGCCGCCTGACCGATCCGCAGGAACTGGCCGACGCGGCGCTGTGGCTGGCCGACGGCTGGCTCGCCAGCGGCGAGACGCTCTATATCGATTCCGGCCAGCATTTGCTGGCGCAACCCCGCGACGTGCTCTACCTCGCGCGGGCATGATTCCCGATCCGCTCAGCATCTTCACCGCGTCCACCGCCGTCGTTGCCCTCGCCGAGATCGGCGACAAGACGATGCTGCTGGCAATCGTCCTTGCCGCGCGGCTGCGGGCGCACTGGCAGATCCTGGCCGGGATCCTGGTCGCCACGCTGGCCAACCACGGCCTTGCCGCGCTGATCGGGCAGGAAGTGGCCGGGCTGCTGGACGCGCCGTGGTTCCGCACGGCGGTTGCGCTGGGCTTCATCGCCATGGCTGCCTGGACGCTGGTGCCCGACAAGCTGGACGATGACGAAGACAGCTTCGCCCATCGCGGCGGCGCATTCCTGACCACGCTGGTCGCGTTCTTCCTGGTCGAAATGGGCGACAAGACCCAGATCGCCACGATCGCGCTGGGCGCACAGTATCAGGATGTGGTCATCGTGGCCGCCGGTACCACGCTGGGGATGATGCTGGCCAATGCGCCCGCCGTGTTCCTGGGCGAGGAACTGGTCAAGCGCGTCTCGCTGAACGCCACGCGCATTGCCGCGGCGCTGCTGTTCCTGGTGCTGGGGCTGTGGCAGCTAGCCGGGATTTTCGGCTGGCTCTGAACCCCTTGCCGCCACGCCGCTGGTAAGGCCGTCATTAGGACTTGTCTCTGCGCGCAGGAGGCATAGTCTTCCTGCCCATGTGGTTACTCGACAGGATGCTTCGTGCGCTGGTCCGGGATGGCCAGCTGGTCGTCACCGATCATGACGGCACGGTCTATCGCTATGGCGATGCCGCTGCCGATCCGGTCCGCATCCGCTTTACCGACAAGGGCGCGGCATTCCACGTCGCCCGCGATCCGCGGGTCGGCGCGGGGGAAGCCTACATGGACGGGCGGCTGGTGGTGGAACCGCCGCATGACATCCGCGACATGGTGCTGCTGGTCATGCGCAACGCCAACCGTCCCGGCGGAAAGCTGGGGCCGCCCAGCCGCCTGCGCCGCGCGGTGGACTGGGCCGTGGCCAAGGCGGACCAGATCAACCTGCGCGCCAAGGCCAGCACCAACGTCACCCACCACTATGACCTGACCCGCCAGTTCTACGAGCTGTTCCTGGACGAGGACCGGCAATACACGATGGCCTATTTTCGCGATCCGGCCAATTCGCTGGAACGCGCGCAATTGGACAAGCAAGCGCTGATCGCGGCCAAGCTGCGGCTGGTGCCGGGCCAGTGCGAAGGCATGCGGATGCTGGACATCGGCTGCGGCTGGGGCGGCCTTGGCCTCTATCTCCATCGCCATTTCGGGATCGAGGTGCTGGGCGTGTCGCTCGCCCCCGATCAGGTCCGCTTCGCCAACGAACGCGCCGAGGCCGCCGGCGTGGCGGACAAGGTGAAGTTCCAGTTGATCGACTACCGCGATGTCACCGGCCAGTTCGACCGGATCACCAGCGTCGGCATGATCGAACACGTCGGCGCCCCCCACTTTGGCGAATACTTTGCCAAGACGGGCGAACTGCTGGCCGATGACGGCATCATGCTGACCCACACCATCGGTCGCACAGGCCCGCCGGGGACGACCGACAAGTGGACCCGCAAGTACATCTTCCCCGGCGGCTACATCCCAGCGATGAGCGAACTGGTCGCCGCGCTGGAGCGCACTCGGTGGGAAATCGCGGATATCGAGGTGCTGCGTTATCACTACGCCCACACCCTGGCCGAATGGTATGCCCGCACCTGCCAGCACGAGGCGGAGATCACCGCGCTCTACGACGCGCGGCTGTTCCGCATGTGGCAGTTCTATCTGGCGGGGGCCGAACAGAGCTTCCGGTCAGGCGGGATGGTCAATTTCCATATCCAGAGTGTGAAGCGCCGCAGCGCCGTGCCGATGACCCGCGACTACATCAGCGCCGAAGCCGCGCGGCTCTCCGCGCTCGACGAAGCGCCCAAGTGGCATCTGGCCAGGGACTGAGCGAAAGCCCGGTCAATCCGGATACGCGGCGTTCATCACATCCCAGCTCAGCGCGACCAGTTGCTCCAGCACTGCCAGATCGACCTGATCCAGCCGCTTGATATAGAGGCACGACTTGCCGGTGGTGTGCTTGCCCAGCCGCGCGAACAGGTCATCCGCCTCCGCCTGCCGGTTCACGTAGTTGCCCATCAGGTAGATCGTCATCGCGGCCTTGCGCGGAGAGAACCCGCCCCGGCACATCACCCCTTCGCGCCCGCTGTCATAGCGGTAGTGATAGCTGCCATAGCCGACGATGCTCGGCCCCCACAGCTTGGGCTCGCACCCAGTCACCCGGCGGTGGAGCGCATCGATCACTCCGGCCTCGGCCCGGCGGCGTTCATCCGGCACGGCGGCGAGGAAATCGGTCAAGCTGGCCTCGGTCGCGGTGGTTTTCATGTCCGCTTTGGCCACGCGCCTTCCTCCCCTTGCCGTCACGGCCCCCATGGCTTAGGGGCGCGCTGCAATCCTAACGTCAACGCAGTGGAACTCCAGCCCATGTCGGAAATCAAGAAAGTCGTCCTCGCGTATTCCGGCGGCCTCGACACCTCGGTCATTCTGAAGTGGCTGCAAGTCACCTACAACTGCGAAGTGGTGACTTTCACCGCCGACCTCGGCCAGGGCGAGGAACTGGAACCGGCGCGCGCCAAGGCCAAGCTGATGGGCCTGCCGGATGCGAACATCTACATCGACGACCTGCGCGAGGAATTCGTCCGCGACTTCGTGTTCCCGATGATGCGCGCAAATGCCCGCTACGAAGGCGACTACCTGCTGGGCACGTCCATCGCCCGCCCGCTGATTTCCAAGCGCCTGATCGAGATCGCGCACGAAACCGGCGCCGATGCCGTGGCGCACGGCGCGACCGGCAAGGGCAACGACCAGGTGCGGTTCGAGTTGTCCGCCTATGCGCTGGACCCGAACATCAAGGTCATCGCCCCCTGGCGCGAATGGGACCTGACCAGTCGCACCGCGCTGATCGCGTGGGCTGAACAGCACCAGATCCCCGTCCCCAAGGACAAGCGCGGCGAAAGCCCGTTCAGCACCGACGCAAACCTCCTCCACACCTCGTCCGAGGGCAAGGTGCTGGAAGATCCGTGGGAAGAAACCCCGGACTATGTCTATTCGCGCACGGTCAACCCGGAAGACGCGCCCGACTCCCCGGAATACATCACGATCGATTTCGAGCGCGGTGATGGCGTGGCGCTGAACGGCGTGGCGATGAGCCCGGCCACCCTGCTGACCGCGCTCAACGAATTGGGCCGCAAGCATGGCATCGGCCGGCTCGACCTGGTCGAAAACCGCTTCGTCGGCATGAAGAGCCGCGGGATGTACGAAACCCCCGGCGGCGAAATCTATGCCCGCGCGCATCGCGGCATCGAACAGATCACGCTCGATCGCGGCGCAGCCCATCTGAAGGATGAGCTGATGCCCAAGTATGCCGAGCTGATCTACAACGGCTTCTGGTTCGCGCCGG
>VFQS010000150.1_pt1 | contig 92393 bp, 68 predicted proteins | sample 3512361 | NCBI WGS metagenome assembly VFQS01 (sample SAMN10412375, study PRJNA504923) | tailings metagenome | isolation source: Relicate 1 Philex TSF3 active mining | place: Philippines | reverse complement strand
ACCCATTTCTGACCCTATCTTTACTTTACTCCTTCTTCCTTCCACGTAACATCAGTAAGCATTTAAAATTTCTTCAACCGAATGTCCAACCGCCAATAGTCCAACCAATGTACCCACAGTCACCCGCATTCCACGAATGCAAGGCTTACCTCCCATTACATCAGAATCAAAAGTAATTCGCGCTAAATGTTTCATAGGTCTTGCTGGTTCCGAAAGCGTATTAGTATCAAGCAAATATTGAAAGCTCATAGGATGATTTCTCTACCCACACTGCGATCGCGCAAATCCGCAAAATCTTCATTAGTAAACCCACTCCCTCATTTTGAATTGTCAATCTAAATTTTTGCAATCCTTTCCAGAAATCAGATTTTGGCTGACCTTCTTTGAGATTTGCAGATTCTTGGTTAACTTGGCGATCGCCCAACTCAAACGTGAGAAATTCAATAAATCGCAAGACTTGTTGCTGTTGCTCAGTTGGTAATTTCTGCATTTTACTCAAAGCCTTCTAACACAGTCATTCTCTGAATCCTCCTGCATATTTAGCCTAGTGACATTTTACAGGATTTTTTAGATAGGCGATCGCGTTCAAAAATAAAAAAGAGATACAAATACTCGATTTTCTCCTTCATTTCATCAGCTAATGGGTAGTGCTAAACAGGTAAGGATGAGCGGCGCGAAGCGCCGCCCATCCTTACCTCAATAAATCCTTTCCTTTTTAGCACTACCAGCTAATGCAACCTCATAGCAAAATCAACAATCGCATAATTTGACCTGTAGATCTTGTATCTTTACGACAATAGGTAATTCCATAATGCTCACAGCCACGATGCGCCAAAACTAACAAATCATCATAGGCAAGCAGAACCCTCTTCTCAGGATTCGCAAATGCCAAATGCTCCATATCACTTTTGCCAATCAAACCTACTTCGCATGGAATAGTTACATCAATCCCTGCATATCTTCATCCTATTTTTGAAAGCGCCGCTTTCAAAAATATTTCTGGATTTTAATTAAGCACAAAGCACTATCAAAACCTAAGAAGAGAAAGGCGGCGCGAAGCGCCGCCTTTCTCTTCTTAGGTTTTATGTCCTGATACACTTGGCGGCAGCTATAATACCAATTCACGAAAGTGTTGTCACACTTTCGTGAATTAAAAACCAAACCCAGTAAGGATTTGAGAAACTAAAAATGGCGTAGCCATTTTTAGTTTTGGTATAACTTGAGGAAGAGAATCATTGTAGTGATGGATAAAATTCCAAATAGCACCAATATGATTTTCTGACTTTTCAGAAAAAGCCAGAGTTTTCCTAACTAGACATGATACTCGTTGTCTGAGTGTGCAATTAAGCCTTTCAATATAGCCAGTTTTACCCGTTTCTTTACCCATCAATCTCGCCCAAATCTTTGCAGATGAAATTGCTAATCAATAGCTTTATATTTATAGCGATCGCCTATCCCCTGATCTACAAACCCAACGTCCCAAGTCCTGATATGATTGACAGGCGGAATCACCGTTAATAAATAACGAAATTCTAGCGAATATCTCTAGCGAACATCAGCGAATACCTCCAGCAATATGCGTCTATCTCAAATGCTCTGGGTCACTCTGCGTGAAGATCCCGCCGAAGCAGAACTCACAAGTCACAAACTACTACTCCGTGCGGGCTACATTAGGCGCGTAGGTTCAGGCTTGTATGTATACTTGCCGCTCATGTGGCGCGTTTTGCAAAAGATTTCTGCGATCGTCCGCGAAGAGATGAACGACACAGGGGCGCAAGAATGCCTATTGACGCAACTGCAACCTGCGGAACTATGGCAGGAGTCAGGACGCTGGGATACCTACACCAAAGCCGAAGGGATCATGTTTGCCCTCACCGATCGCGCCAATCGTGAAGTCGGTCTGGGTCCCACTCACGAAGAAATTATTACCGCGATCGCAAGAGATACGATCCGCTCCTATCGCCAATTACCACAGCATTTATATCAAATCCAAACCAAATTCCGCGATGAGATTCGTCCTCGCTTTGGGTTAATGCGTGGGCGCGAGTTCATCATGAAGGATGGCTATTCCTTCCATGAAAATGAAGAGAGCCTCAAAGAGACCTATTACGAAATGGATCGTGCCTATCGGAAGATGTTCGATCGCTGCGGTTTAAAATTTAGAGCAGTAGAGGCAGACTCAGGGGCGATCGGTGGTTCGGGTTCGCAGGAATTTATGGTGCTAGCGGAAGCGGGTGAAGATGACATTCTCTTTACCGAAGATAGCAGCTACGCCGCCAATGTCGAGAAGGCGATATCACTTCCACCTGAGGCAATTCCTTCCCATTTCGATAAATTGGAAAAGGTGCATACGCCCAAGGCAGGAACAATTGAGACGGTCTGCAAGATGCTGAAATGCGATCCCACCCAAGTCGTGAAACAGGTGCTTTATCAAGTCATCTATGACAATGGTACGACGGTGTTGGTGTTAGTTAGCATTCGTGGCGATCGCGATGTCAATGAAGTGAAGCTACAAAATGAACTGACTAAACTCGCTGATAGTTACGGTGGTAAAACGATTATTAATCTCCAAGTTGCTGATGCGGAGTCACAACAAAAATGGGCACATTCCAAACTTCCCGTTGGCTTTATTGCTCCAGATTTAGCAGACACCTACATTGATCAAGTCAAAGGCTTTGCGCCCAAATTCTTGCGTTTAGTTGATCGCACTGCGGCGGATTTGCAAAACTTTGTCACAGGTGCAAACGAAGCTGATTATCACGTTGTCGGTGCAAATTGGGGTAAGGAGTTCTCATTACCACCTATTGTGAATATTGATAAGGCAAAAGCAGGCGATCGCGCCGTTCACGATCCATCGCAGATCTTGCAAACCGCTAGAGGTATCGAAGTTGGGCATATCTTCCAATTGGGTACAAAGTATTCCAAGGCGATGAAGGCGACCTTTACCAATGAGCAGGGCGAAGAACTGCCATTTGTGATGGGTTGCTACGGCTTAGGCGTATCACGTCTCGCTCAAGCTGCCGTCGAGCAGTCCTACGACAAGGATGGCATCATCTGGAATAAAGCGATCGCTCCCTACCATGTAATCGTCACCGTACCGAATGTGGGCGATGCGAAGCAAATGGATGTCGGCGAAAGGCTCTATACTGCCCTCGATGCCGCAGGTGTAGAAGTGTTGCTCGATGATCGCGACGAACGGGCTGGTGTCAAGTTTAAGGATGCCGATCTCGTTGGTATTCCCTATCGTGTGGTCACAGGCAAAGCGATCGCAGATGGCAAAGTAGAAATCGTCAATCGGGCAACCAAGGTGGCGACTTTAGTAGAAATTGAGTCAGTGGTTGAATACTTACAAAACGAACTCAAGTAAACTATATAAGCTCTCTCGGTATAGCCCATAAAAGAGAAAAAGAGTTGCGGCGCTTTGCGCCGCAACTCTTTTTCTCTTTTTGTTGGATAAAACGCTGTGGTGCAAGCTGCGCGTTCGCCACAGATCTTTTAGAAAGAAAGTCCGAGAGCCAAACAAGCCTGATCTTTAGTAGCGCTAAGTTTGTAAGACTCCGCTTTAATGGTCTTCGCGACAATCAACATATCCTTCTTGAAAGTTCTTCCATCAATATTACAACTTCCCTTAAGCACAAGTAGATAATTGCCTGAATATCCATAGCTGGTTAGTGATGTACTTTTGATGATTTGAGAACTCATCCCACCCTTAGGATCTAGGGGGATGTTGTAGACCTTAACGCCACTTTTGGGATTAGTAAACGCATATTTGTTTTCCAAATCAGGATCTAACGTATTGATTTGAATAGGCGTATAGGGCTTGATTTTGTCTATATTTTTAAAATCAGGAGGTGATGCGTAGGCAAGGATAAAGAATCCCGTACTATTAGAGATTTTGTGACCACTTTCGGGTGGATTGAAATAAAGAGAACCCGTAGGATAAACGCCTTTTGCATCGGTCTGTGAGCCACTAATCGTATAGACAGACTCAGTCATCGAATGATAATGCAGTCCGACGCTCCCATTGGGGATGGTATACCAGAGAATACTGATATGCTGAGTATCTGCCTCGCCAGAAAGAATCAGCTTTTCTAAGTTGGGTCTAAACGTAAAAAAATTGTATTTCTTCGGATTTGCGGTGAGAGCCTTGAGATCAATGATGGTCGAGTTGCTCAGCGCCGAGTATTTGTCTTGGAGTGCGATCGCTGATTTTGGTAAATCCTTGGCTAGCGATTGGCTTAAGTCGTAACTAAAGCTCCCTGAAAGTAGCCCCAATGTCACGAGTGGAATTCTCAACAGTTTCATTGTTGCGCAATCCTTTTTTGATATTTCGAGAATAGGCGATTAAAAAACTATCACAGAGTCTCAGGAGACATCTGCCCTAATCGTTACAGAATGATGGTAATGAGAAACTGTGGCGCGGCAAAGCCGTGTCACAGTTTCTTGTCAATGTGAAAATTGCAATAAAAGTTATAGACTAATTTGAGAAAAAATAATTGAGGCTTCTAACTTAATGACAAAAACAATCAAACAACTCTGTAGCTTTGCGATCGCGGCGATGATGTCCTGCATCTTAGCGGTAGCTTGCACCCCAACGAGCAATACACCAACCAGCACAACGACTTCTAATAGTCCCAACACAGGTGGCGCTCAAACTGCAATTCCTCTTGGGATCGCGTTTGCTCAAACTAGCAATGTGGCGCTACTGGGACAGGAAGGCGTAGCGGGAGCCAAGATTGCCGAAGCCTATTTCAACAAGAAAGGCGGCGTTAATGGCACACCAATTCGTCTAGTTTTTCAAGATACCGCAGGCGATGAGCAAGGAGCAATCAACGCTTTTAACACTCTCATTTCTCAAGATAAAGTGGTTGGTATTGTTGGTCCCACACTTTCGCAACAGGCTTTTGGTGCTGATCCGATCGCCGAACGTGCAGGGGTCCCCGTCATTGCTGCCTCAAATACAGCAAAGGGTATTCCTCAAATCGGTAAATATATCTCGCGAGTATCCGCACCTGTCGCGGTAGTTGCACCTAATGCGATCGATGCAGCTCTCAAAATCAATCCCCAGATTAAGAAAGTAGCTGTTTTCTATGCTCAAAATGATGCGTTTAATAAATCGGAAACAGGTACTTTCCAAGAAACTGTTAAGCAAAAAGGTTTGGAACTTGCCACTGTGCAAACCTTCCAAACTACAGATACAGACTTCCAATCTCAAGTAACTAATGCAATTAATGTTAAACCTGATCTAGTAATCATCTCTGGTCTATCAGCAGATGGTGGTAATTTGGTCAAACAATTGCGGGAGCTTGGTTATAAGGGGCTAATTATCGGTGGAAATGGTCTCAATACTTCCAATCTACTACCTGTATGTAAAGCTCTCTGTGATGGCATCATCATCGCTCAAGCCTACAGCCCTGAACTGAAGAATCCTATTAATACTGAGTTCCGTAAACTCTATACTGAACAGAATAAAAAAGAACCACCTCAGTTCAGTGCTCAAGCATTTACAGGTGTACAAGTATTCGTCGAAGCCTTGATTACTCTCGATAAAACCACCAAAATCAGTACTTTGTCATTGCCTCAACTTCGCACTCAACTCAATGACACTTTGCTCGCTGGTAAATATGAAACTCCTCTAGGCGAGATTTCCTTCACACCCGAAGGCGAAATCGTGCAGAAGCAGTTTTATGTTGCCCAAATCAAAATGGAAGCTGACGGCAATAGCGGCAAGTTTACCTTTATCCAATAAAAAACAGATTTTTGATGGCACGCCATCAAAAATCTAAATTACAGAATCATCAGGGCAAAGTTAACAATTTAATCCCATCAAATAAAAAAGTCTTGCTTTGCAAGGCTTTTTTATTTTGGTCTTTGAGAGAGGTTTTGCTATGCCAACCCTCTCTCAAAGACCGTTTCAAATTATCTCGAACTCACGTTTTTTATTTGATGCTAATAAAAAGCAGCTTATCCTGCATTACGAATAAACTGCTTTGAATTTTTGTTGGAGATATCGAAACTTTTTGAGTTAGAAATTGGAGATAGTGGCAGCTACAAACAAAAAAGCGATCGCCACAGCGTAATACTTGAAAATAAAATCGCCAATCGTAAGTTCTATCATGACCCTGCCCCTGATTTCCTTAACTCTTGATGTCATCATTATCAGTGGATTTTCTCGTGGAGCTAGTGATTTCAATCTGGTTTTGTTGTGATTCTGCTCACAAAGAAATTGCGATCGCGATTATCACCTCGGTAATTCGATACAAAACTCAATATCTCACGCAAATCTCTCACTAAAAAGCACTGTATCTCAAGTCAATACAGTGCTTTTTGATTTTCTAAACTAACTCAATACCATTTACCCAAAATTTTCTATAGCAATCCTAAATGATTTGTGGAAGTGCAAGTTTTCGGACTGCGCTTCCACAAACCCCAAAATTTACAAATGATTTACAAATGATTTAGGACTGCTATGTTTATTCATTGAAGTTGTTATTTTATGGCAATTTTATGAGAGCCAGTTAAGCGATCGCTCAAACCATCATTTCGTGATCTTAACTATTTTGTTATCCTAGCTACAGTGCCATAAGCGCACCAATCAAGATTTAATAGTAGCTAACTCATCAGTCAAGACTCACCGCAATGACCACAACGCCGATCGCTCCTAAAACAACGCCTACACTTACCAATCGTCCCGACGCATTAGGACGGTTTGGCATCTTTGGTGGCAAATATGTCCCCGAAACCCTCATGAGTGCTCTTACTGAGCTAGAAACTGCCTTTTATCATTACAAAAACGATCCAGATTTTAACAATGAGCTAGATGGCTACTTGCGGGACTATGTGGGCAGACCTAGTCCTCTATACTTTGCGGAGAGATTGACACAGCACTATGGCACAGCACAGATTTACCTGAAGCGAGAAGATCTCAACCATACAGGTGCACATAAAATTAACAATGCCCTAGCTCAAGTTCTCCTTGCGATCCGTATGGGCAAGAAGCGCGTTATTGCCGAGACAGGCGCAGGACAACATGGAGTCGCCACAGCCACAGTTTGCGCTCGATTTGGTTTGCAATGCGTGATTTATATGGGCGTGCAGGATATGGAGCGCCAAGCTCTGAATGTCTTCCGTATGAAGCTCATGGGTGCAGAAGTACGTCCTGTTGAAGCAGGTACTGGCACACTCAAGGATGCTACCTCTGAGGCAATTCGCGACTGGGTAACTAATGTTGTCGATACCCATTACATTCTTGGTTCCGTAGCTGGTCCCCATCCCTATCCGATGATTGTGCGTGATTTCCATGCCGTAATTGGCAAAGAAAGTCGTCGCCAGAGCCAAGAAAAATGGGGTGGTTTGCCAGACATTCTACTTGCCTGTGTCGGTGGCGGTTCTAATGCGATGGGACTATTCCATGAATTTGTGGATGAACCATCTGTGCGCCTCATCGGTGTCGAAGCCGCAGGTAAGGGGACAAATACGGAATTCCATGCAGCAACTTTAACCCTTGGGCGAGTAGGTGTCCTCCATGGAGCAATGAGCTATCTACTTCAAGATGAGCAAGGTCAAGTCCAAGAAGCCCATTCCATTAGTGCTGGCTTAGATTATCCTGGAGTTGGCCCTGAGCATAGTTATCTCAAGGATCTTGGTCGTGCCGAATATTACAGCGTTACTGACCAAGAAGCTCTCGATGCTTTCCAACGTCTCTCACGTTTGGAAGGAATAATTCCTGCTTTGGAAACATCCCATGCGATCGCCTATCTCGAAACGCTCTGCCCACAACTAACACCCGATCAGCGCATCATCATTAACTGCTCTGGTCGTGGTGATAAAGATGTTAACACCGTAATTCAGCACTTACATCTATAAACATCAAAGCGGCTCAAAGAGCCGCTTTGATGTTTAAAATGGCATTTTTGCTGAAAGCCAACGTTCAGCTTCTAAAGCTGCCATACATCCTGTTCCTGCCGCCGTAACTGCTTGGCGATATTCATGATCTTGGACATCACCACAGGCATAAACACCTTCAATATTTGTGGCTGTTGATTTCCCTTTCGTTACGATATATCCTGTCGCATCAAGTTCTATCTGTCCTACAAATAGTTCGGTATTGGGAGTATGCCCGATCGCATAAAACAGTCCACCTACATCTAAATCACGCTCTTCATTGGTGATAGTGTCACGAATCTTGACTCCCTGTACAATACCGTCACCATAGACATCAACGGGAAGAGAATGCCAATGCACAGCAATTTTAGGGTGATTGAAAATCCGTTGTTGCATCACCTTGCTCGCTCTCAGGCGATCGCTTCGCACCAACAAATGTACCTTCGAGCCATATTTAGTTAAAAAAACAGCTTCCTCAACTGCCGTATCACCACCCCCAACTACCGCTAGTTCCACACCTCGAAAAATGGGAGCCGCACCATCACATACCGCACATGCCGAAATCCCGCGATTCCAATATTGATCTTCACTAGGTAAATGGAGCCGTTTCGCAGTTGCGCCTGTGGCAATGATGACGCTGTGAGCTTGGACGGAATGGGATGTGGAAGTAACTGTAAAAGGGCGATCGCTGAAATCGACAGCAACCACATCTTCCATGACTAACTCTGCTCCACAATTTACGGCTTGCTCCTTCATCTGCATCATTAACTGCGGTCCCATAATCCCATTAGGAAAGCCCGGAAAGTTTTCTACTTCCGTTGTCGTCATTAACTGTCCCCCAGGGATGCCACCTTTTTGAAATCCTTCAAATACAATTGGACTAAGATTGGCACGCCCTGCATAGATTGCTGCCGTGTAACCAGCAGGACCTGAACCAATAATCACTACATTCCTAATCACAGATTGGGCGATCGCATCTGACATAATCTTTCTTTCTAAAATTATAAAAGCTCTGTAGCATCCTCGCGATGATGGGCTATAGCTATTTTCAGATGAGTAAGTAGCTATGCATAATTAAACTGAAAACCGAAAAGCTTGTTCCGCCCGCTTAGCGGGCGGAACAAGCTCTGGTTTTAGGTTTATTTATGCTCATCTACTTACGTACTCATCTGAAAAACAAAACATCAATCCCAGTAAGAGTTTTGATTTTTCATTCTGCCTATTGCAAAATAAAAATTGCTATAAGAACTGAACCATTTGCACAGAAGCTATAGAATTTTGAGTTTAGTTTAGAGATGTCGATGTATGTTAGTTCTCTATATATAAATTTAAGAAAGTTGTCCTTTAGGATGAATATTTGACTAAGTTATACAGCAATCCTAAATGGTTTGTGGAAGCACATCCCTTTGGGATGCGCTTCCACAAACCATTTAGGATTGCTATATGCTCTTGAGTTTTTTAAATCTTGTATAAGTATCTGGACATAATTAAAAACCATAGTTAAAAGCTGTGGCGCACGCCGCACGTGCGCCACAGCTTTTGGGGTTTTGTATTTAATTGCACCTAGCTACTTAGTATCTATAAAAAGCCTAAGTAATCAACGAAATTCCCCCTACTGACATTGGTTTTATCGATTATTTAAGATTGCTATACATGACAAAATATATCGTATCTGGTTGATTTTTATAGGACAATGCAATAATACTTGCAAAAATGAAGCTACATCAACTCTAAATCGATTTTAGGTCGATAAAACTATGGATATTAAGCTCATCAACATTGGCTTTGGCAATATTGTTTCAGCAAACCGAGTTGTGGCGATCGTTAGTCCCGAATCTGCCCCTATTAAGCGTATCATTAGCGACGCTCGTGAACATGGTAAGTTGGTTGATGCTACTTATGGTAGGCGTACTAGAGCCGTCATTGTCACCGATTCTAGTCATGTCGTTTTATCCGCAATTCAACCTGAAACCGTTGCCAATCGATTTGTGATTAGCAAAGAAGGTGCAACGGATTAAACAATCTTAAATGGTTTGTAAGAGTACGTCCCTAAGAGACGTACTCTTACAAACCATTTGTTCTCATGGTACGAGTACCCAAAATTGAGCTAAACATTACAGGAATTTACGAAACTTGAGCGAAGGTAAAGTAGGCGCAGGCAGACTAATTGTCGTTACAGGACCAAGTGGGGTCGGTAAAGGGACAATCTTACAAAAATTACTAGAACGCTATCCCGATCGCATTCTCTTTTCAATCTCGGCAACTACGCGATCGCCTCGTGCAGGAGAAGAACATGGTCGAGAGTATTTTTTTTGGAGTCGAGATGAGTTTGAACAAAAGCGCGATGCAGGTGAATTTCTAGAATGGGCTGAGTATGCAGGTAATCTCTATGGCACACCTCGACAAGCAATTGATCAGGCGATCGCCCTCGGTCAAGTTGTTCTTTTAGAAATTGAATTGGCAGGCGCAAGGCAGGTTGCTCAGTCCTTTCCCAGCGCCAAGCGGATTTTTATTGCCCCACCATCTATGGAAATTTTAGAAAATCGCTTACGCCAACGCAGCACCGATAGCGATGAGCAAATTACGAAGAGATTGCACCATGCAAAACTGGAAATCGCGGCAGCACATGAGTTTGATATCACCATAGTTAATGACAATCTAGAAATTGCGATCCAACAACTGGAAAGCGCCATGTTTGATTAGAATATTTGTGCTTATGTTGGCAGCACCAGCACCTGTATAAATCTAATTTTGGGTTTCTTTATGACTATGTGGAGCTTAGTTGGCGCTTTGTTGTTGTCGGTTTCTACCCAAGCTCTTGACGGTCGTGCAGTGGCGACAGTCCCAAACTCAATTATGAGCTATGCTACTCGACCCGTACTAGCTTCAGAGGTGATCGCCAGCAGCACACCTGACCCTGTAGCAAAACAGACCATTGCAGGAATGCTCAATGAACTCAAACAACTAGGACTCACTCATCCTGATCAAGGTGCATGGATTCAGTCCCATGATGGCACGATCGCTTCGGGTTACTTATCCAATCGCCCCTTACCCTCAGCATCACTCACCAAAATTGCTACGACCCTTGCCTCATTGCAAACATGGGGATCAAATTATCGTTTTATCACCAAGATCAGCACTACAGGTAATTTGGTGGGTAATACGCTCAAGGGAGACTTAATCATTGAAGGCGGTGGCGATCCATTTTTTGTGTGGGAAGAAGCGATCGCTATTGGCAATAAACTCAACGAACTTGGCATTAAACGTATTCAAGGCAATCTGATTATTACAGGCAGATTCGCTATGAATTTTGAAAGTGATTTATCAAAAGCGGCAAATTTTTTGCGCCTCGCTTTTGACAGTAGCCGATGGGAAGGAGAAGTTGCAGAGCAATATGCCACCATGCCTGTGGGCACACCCAAACCCCAATTAGTAGTTCTCGGTAATGTGCGAGTTGGTGCATATTCCAGTCTTAGCAATAATCCTAGGTTATTAATGCGCCACGCATCATTACCTCTCTGGCAAATTCTCAAGCGCATGAATATCTTTAGCAATAACGATATATCGGAAATGTTGGCTGAACAATTAGGTGGTAGCCAACAAGTAGCAGCGATCGCGGCTAATTCTACAGGTATGCCGCTCTCAGAAATTAGGCTAGTTAACGGTTCAGGGCTAGGACAGGCAAATCAAATTTCCCCTCGTGCAGCTGTTGCGATTTTGATGGCAGTACATAATCGCGCTCAAGTTGAAGGGCTTACCCTTGCCGATCTCTTTCCGATGAGTAATTGCAACTGTGGCACGATTGAGGGTCGGAAAATGCCTAAATGGGCGATCGTCAAAACAGGAACCCTATCCGATGTCAGTGCCTTAGCGGGTGTAGTGCAAACCCAACAGCATGGGGTAGTTTGGTTTTCTCTGATCAATCGGGGAGAAGGAAATATCGATGACTTTCACCGATCGCAAGATCATGTCCTCCAAAATTTAGTTGCTAAATGGGGCTTGCCCAAATCACCTAGCCCTAGTTTTACCGAAACCCCTTGGCGAGACAGCGATCGTAACGAAGTCATTAAATAAAAAGCATAAAGATAGAGGTGTTGCTTAGCAACACCTCTATCTTTATGCTTTTTATGATTGTCATGAATCTATGACCTATGATGGATGTAACTTTTAGTAAGTATCTCAATAATGTGAGTTTTATGAGTTGTAAATCTTCAAAATATGTATTTAAGAAGAATTTATCAATTTAATAAACTGACCTTAACCTGATGGTGTTGAGAAACACATAGGATACTAAATGTGTACCTCACGCTGATATGACATATACGTTCTCTAATTTCGATCTTAATTCCACAACTTCTGTAATTGATTGGCGGCGATCGCTCGAAGAAATTTATCGTGGTCGCACCATGCACACTTACAAAAGTGGACAAATCATTCCCATGTATTCCCATGAAGTCTGGGTGGTTTGCCGTGGAGTTGTGCAACTTAATACACTTCATCCCTCAGGTGACGAAGTACTGGTAGGCTTTGCAGTTCAAGCCATGCCCTTTGGTTTACCCCTGACCCATCTGGAACCATATCAGGCGATCGCCCTCTCAGATGTTGACTTGATGCGATTCACTCTCACCGAACTAGAACAATCGCCACAACTTTATCAAGGGATTTTGCAACATCTCAATCGTCGCCTTCAGCAAACCGAAGCTTTACTTGCCCTAGTTAGTAATAAACGGGTGGAAGAGCGCCTACGCCAAATTCTACTTTTGCTAAAACAAGAAGTGGGCGTAGCCGTTGATGGCGGCACTCGTTTAACGGTGCGCCTCACCCATCAGCATCTGGCTAGTGCTATTAGCAGTACCCGCGTCACTGTCACTAGAGCAATGAAGCTCCTACAGGATGAAGGTTGGCTAAAAGTCGATCGCGATCGGCATATTATTTTGGTATAAAAAAGGGGCGCTTTGCGCCCCCTTTTTTATATGTAAATTGATTTGCGATTTTATTTCTTGAGAATAGTAACTACAAGAGCAGTACCTTCAGTTACAGGCTTAACACCTTCTGGATAAGGAATTTCGCTAACGTGGATACCCTTACCAATTTCGAGAGGAGTAATATCTAGCTCAAAGCTTTCAGGAACGCTATTAGGAGCGCAAGATACACGTACGTAGTTTTTGATGGTATCAACGGAACCACCACCAACTTTTACGCCAACAGGTACACCAACAAAGTGGAGAGGAATATCTACTTCAATCTTCGATTGCGACTCGATCGCAAAGAAGCTGAGGTGATAGATATCGTTTTTGTAAGGATGATTTTGGACTTCACGCAATAGTGTTTTGCCTTTAAAGTCGCCATCAGTTACGTTTACTTCGATCAATGTGTTATTAATCGTTGCTTCACGTAACAAAGTGGTTGCTTCCTTAGCATCTAGAGTGATCGAGATCGAATCAGCACCCTTATGTCCATATACGGTTGCAGGGATTTTACCATTGCGACGAAGCGCGCGATTGTTAGACAGAGTACGGGTAGAAGCGTTAATTTGTAATTGCATTTTGGTAATTTATGATTGCTTAGTTTTAATTTCTCAACAAACCACGCTTAGGTCCATGAATTGGATCTTCGACGATAATGGTTTGTCCTCGGCTTGCGCCTAGAGAGATGATCGCGATCGGAGTCCCCGTCAAATCAGCAAGGAACTTGAGATATTCCTTAGCTTCTGTGGGTAGCTCCTCAACGGTTTTGCATTCACTAGTCGATCGCTTCCAACCTGGTAAGGTTTCGTAGATGGGAATCGCTCTAGCAAAGGCACGGGCATCGCTGGGGAAGTCGCGAACGACCTTGCCATCGAGTTCGTAGGCAGTACATACCTTGATTTCATCGAGATCATCGAGGACATCAAGTTTGGTAACTGCTAGACAGTCGAGTCCATTAATGCGGACGGCATAACGACCGATGACACCATCAAACCAACCACAACGGCGCTTACGTCCTGTAGTTGTGCCAAACTCGGCTCCACGCTGACCAATCTGCTCACCAATTGCATCATGTAGCTCGGTGGGGAATGGTCCTTCACCAACGCGAGTTGTATATGCCTTGGCAACACCGATCACACGATCAATGGAGGTTGGTCCCACACCTGCGCCGATACAAGCACCGCCAGCTACGGGATTGGATGAAGTGACATAGGGATATGTGCCATGATCAAGATCTAGCAATGTGCCCTGTGCCCCTTCAAACAAAATATTGCGGCGCTCACGAATGGCGGCATCAATTTTGAGGGATGCATCGACCACATGGGGGCGTAGACGCTCAGCATAACCACGATATTCTTCAATAATCGTTTCAGCATCGAGTGGTTCTAAATTATAAAGCTTTTGTAAAACAATGTTTTTCTGCTCGATCGCCCAACGCAGCTTTTTCGCTAGGCGTTTTTCGTCCATTAAATCAATTACGCGAATACCAACCCGCTCAGATTTGTCAGCGTAGGTTGGTCCGATGCCACGCCCTGTTGTGCCGATTTTGTGTTCGGCTCGTTGATCCTCTGATGCGCGATCTAGTACACGGTGGTACGGCATGGTCACATGGGCGGTTTCGGCAATAAATAGGTTTTCCGTTGATATACCTAAATCTTTGAGTCGATCCACTTCCTCAAGAAGCACCTTCGGATCGATCACTGTGCCACTGGCAATGATGCATTCCGTTTTGGGATACAGGATTCCCGAAGGAATCAGGTGTAGCTTAAAGGTGCGATCGCCAACGACGACCGTATGTCCTGCATTATTACCGCCTTGATAGCGGACAACGACATCTGCGGAGCGGCTCAGCAAATCGGTGATTTTGCCTTTACCTTCGTCACCCCACTGTGCCCCAATAACAATTACATTAGCCAAGAGTCTTGCTGCTCAATAAAATCTCACAATCGTCAATCATCTCAAAAGATATGGGTATTTGTCAATCACTTAATTTGGCTATGCATAATTAAAAATCTGTGGCACAAGCCGCGCTTACGCCATGGATTTTTAATGTTTATGCGTAAGGTTTCTGCGATTTAAGTAAGGGAGCAAATTTTTTATGGCGAATCTTTGCCTTGCCATAAAAAATTTGCTCCCTTACTTTCCCTAACTCAAATTAACTTAGGTGCATATAACGTTACTTTAGTAAATTTTATGTACTCTCTTTGTTCTTTTGTCAGGAATAAACTCTATAAAATTAGCAAGAAATTCAGTTTTAGGGATTATTGTTTAGATCGAAATGTTTTTTTTTATGATGTGCTGAGAGATGTTTATACCTATTAGCCAATTGCCAATCAATCGCTTATCAACTATTAATAAACATATTCAATATAGCGATCCTAAATGATTTGTGTATGGTCACGTTGAAATCATGTACTCACACAAACCCAAAAATCTACAAATAATTTAGAACTGCTATATATAACTTAGTAATAACTTTTTAGAGGTTGTTAAAACCTGCAGGATCATGTAAATTCATATAATTGACCCCATTTAACAGCTTAAAAGAAACCAAATAAAAAGTTGTGTGACTACTTTGCTTAATCTTGAATCTAGGCGAAATCAAACATATAAATCTAACCATATTTTTATCTAGTTTTAGAAACACGAATATAAAATGATGCCAATAACAAGCATTTAGGTGGGTAAGATAAGTTTAATTTTTTGGGATGAAAAAGTAATGCAATTTAACTTTAGCTATTCTCAAGGAGTATCACAAACTCAGATGACTGCATTTGAGTTTGCAGGTAGGGTTTGGTCGTCTTACTTGACTGATAATGTTACTGTCAATATTGGTGTTGACGTTCAATCAGTTTTCCCAAACGCTAACATTATTGCTGGCTCAGTTGCTCGTACTAATGGGAATCCATACTTTATATTTCGTGATGCCCTCCGTGATGATATCAAATCTAGTTTTGATGTTGCGGCAATAAATTCCAACGCTGACACATTTGGTGTTCAGTTTTCTGCAAACGTACAAACGAAGGCTCTGTTAACTAACAATCTGGTTAATAGCACACAAATTGGGACAAATGTGCAGCTAAATAGTGCAAATGCCAAAGCACTCAATCTCAATCCATCCAATGGATCAAATGTGCTTGATGGCTATGTCGTCATGCGTGATTTAAAAGGAACAAGTATATCTTGGGACTATAACTTCGGGCGCACTAATACTACACCCCACACTTCGATTGACTTTATTGGTGTTGCCCTACATGAAATTGGTCACATCTTGGGCTTTCAAAGTAGTGTCGATCAGCCTTGGGAGGATCCAAGTTCATATATGTTCTCTTCAAAGGCGATGTCACGTCCAAATATCGCCACCTCCCTCGATCTTTTTCGTTATTCATCTCGTGGAGGCAAATATCAAGTTGATTTATCCCCCGGCTCGAACCCTTTCTTTTCTATAGATGGAACTAATTCTTTAGGGAGTTTCCAGACAGGTTCCAACGCTAAACTAGGTGGCAATGGCTTACAGGCAAGCCATTGGGCTGGAGGCGGAATCATGAATGCAGAGATAAAAAAAGGATCTGTTGTGGCAGTTTCTCAGCAAGACTTGAATGCTTTCAATGGCATTGGTTGGGATATCAACTCTCAAGGCGCTAGTGTCGCCCTTGACTATAATCAGTTGTATGCACAAGCTCAGCAAGCTGCTATTGCTAAGACGCAACAAGATATTTCTAAGGCTTTAGCAGTGATGCTTGATAGCAGTGATATTTTTCTATCACCAAGCACAGGTTCCAATAACCCTAACAATGCAAGATCAGGTACTTGGTGGCAAGAAAGCTTTGCACGTACTACGAACTGGTGGCAACAGTTTAGCCAAACCTTCGCTGAGCAATCTGTTTTTGAAATTTTAGAAGAGGGAGTAGAAGACCCTAATTCTGTATCAACTCCAGAGATTACAGATGCTAATCCTCTAACTGGTAAAGCTGATGGTACAGCTTTAGTCGGAGAAAATATAGATGCATATTATTTTGCAGATAATAACGTATCCCAATCCGCTAATGGAGATTTCTTTGCGAATTCTATTAATTATTTACTGGCGAATTCACAATTAAACTTTAATGGCATTAATAACGAATTTGATGTTAATGCGATCGCTTCCATCAACTCTGAGATTTTCAATACAGTTAGTCTAGGAAATAAAGATAACTTGCAAGTAGCTGTTAGTACATCAGGCAATTTCAAGTTAAATGACTCTAGAGACTTTGCTCCTTGGTGGTTGAGCGAAGGAGCTGCGTGGTCTGTTCGCTAGTTAACTCTTGGATTAACTCTTGGAAAGAATAAACAATATATGACAATAATATTAAAATTATGCACAATAAAGACATTGATATTAATTTAGATACCGCTTAACTGACAAGTAATTCTATTAGTCAATTGCTCATCAATCGCTTATCAGCTACTAATAAATATATTGACATATAACTTAGAAATAACTTTTTAGAGATTGTTAAAACCTGTAAGATCATGTATATTGACATAACTGAGTCCATTTAATAATTTTAAAGAAAATATAGCACTTTGCTCTTCCTCAAAACTCAGAAATATTTTTGAAAGCGGTGCGAAGCACCGCTTTCAAAAATATTTCTGTACTATTCAAAGCCTTAACAGGCTGTAAATAAAGAAGTTATATGACTGTTATATGACTATTTTATTTAATCTTAAGCCTAGTCAGAACAAACTATATAAATATAATTAGATTTCCCATCTAGTTTTGGAAATATGATTATAAAGCGAGGCTAGAAACAAGCGTTTAGATGGGGGAAATAAGTTTAAATTTTCGGGGTGAACAAGTAATGCAATTTAACTTTAGCTATTCTCAAGGAGTATCACAAACTCAAATTACCGCATTTGAGTTTGCTGGCAAAATTTGGTCTTCGTACTTGACTGATAATATTACAGTTAATCTTGCTGTTGACCTACAATCAAATTTTCCGATCACTAATGTTATTGCAGGTTCGGTAGCTCGCGCCAACCAAAGCCTATACACAACATTTGATAATGCGCTCAAAGCTGACTCTAAATCTAGCATTGACAGTTCAGCCATCAATTCTAAAGCCAATAGAGGTGGCAACTTTGCGGCCGACCTTCAGGCAGTAAACTACCAAACTGGAGCACTCATCAATAGCACACAGATGGGTAACTACATGGAGTTAAATAGTGCGAATGCCAAAGCCCTAAATCTCAATCCTACTAATGGTGCAAGTGTACTTGACGGCTATATCGTCATGCGAGATCTAACTGGTACGGGTACGTCTTGGGATTATAACTTCAGTCGTACAAGTGGCAGCTCTACAACTACTGTTGACTTTATCGGCGTTGCTCTGCATGAAATCGGTCATGTTTTAGGCTTTCAAAGTAGTGTTGATCAACCTTGGATTAATCCAACTGTCAATCGCGATTTATATACTCAAAGCATTGGTAATCGCGCCAATATTGCTACTTCTCTCGATCTATTCCGTTATTCTTCCCGTGGCGGCAATAGCCAAGTGGATCTATCTCCTGGCGCAAATCCTTTTTTCTCTTTAGATGGCAATACATCTTTAGGTAATCTACAAACAGGCTCTAATACTGTCCTAGGTGGAAATGGTTTGCAGGGTAGCCACTGGACTACGGGCGGCATCATGAATGCAGAGATTAAGAAAGGAACAGTTGCTAAGATTTCTCAACTGGATTTGAATTCCTTTGACGCGATCGGCTGGGATGTGAATCCCCAAGGCGCTAATACAACAATTAACTACGGTCAGTTATATACACAAGCTCAACAAATTGCTAGCACTAAAACCAAAGGAAATCTCGCTAGTGCAGTGGGATTGATGCTTGATAGTAGTGATGTTTATCTCCAACTTACAGGAGCCGAAACTTTAGGAACAACTAGTGCACGCTCGGGTACATGGTGGCAAGAATACTTTGCCCGTACTACGAACTGGTGGCAACAGTTTAGCCAAACCTTCGCTGAGCAATCTGTTTTTGAAATTTTAGAAGAGGGAGTAGAAGACCCTAATTCTGTATCAACTCCAGAGATTACAGATGCTAATCCTCTAACTGGTAAAGCTGATGGTACAGCTTTAGTCGGAGAAAATATAGATGCATATTATTTTGCAGATAATAACGTATCCCAATCCGCTAATGGAGATTTCTTTGCGAATTCTATTAATTATTTACTGGCGAATTCACAATTAAACTTTAATGGCATTAATAACGAATTTGATGTTAATGCGATCGCTTCCATCAACTCTGAGATTTTCAATACAGTTAGTCTAGGAAATAAAGATAACTTGCAAGTAGCTGTTAGTACATCAGGCAATTTCAAGTTAAATGACTCTAGAGACTTTGCTCCTTGGTGGTTGAGCGAAGGAGCTGCGTGGTCTGTTCGCTAGTTAACTCTTGGATTAACTCTTGGAAAGAATAAACAATATATGACAATAATATTAAAATTATGCTTAGCCAAGACTTTGATATTAATTCAATAGCTACAATTCAGATAAATAACTTAAACAATTCAGTTCATTCTGATCTGGACAAGCTATCTTCATACTTACCAGAGTCTATGGATCAAAAGACTATAAATTTATCCATTGCAGAATTAATTGATGAGTCAAAATATTTAGTTTCTCAAGTCGATCAGCTACTAGACATTCATGAAAATAGTATCTCAAATCAATTTAAGAAATCGATGCAAGAACTATCTTGGAATGAATGATTAGATGTTAAATTATAATGTGGCATAGTCTTGTGAAACTTATAACTTATATATAACTTTTTACTGCTGACAAAAAACTCGAACGGTTATATGATTTTACTGTTGATTTAATAAATCAACAGTAAAATACATCTAAATTATATGCGCCTAATTTTTTTGCAAAAGTGACGCAAGACAATTTCAAGGGAGGGAAATCAAATTCAATATTTTTAATAAAGATTAGGGAACTAATCGATCATGTCTGACTTTATATCTTCACAACATGCTTCTTCAATCCAAATGAATCCATTGAGTGTAGATATTAAGGGAGATCTGGAATCATACTAGTCGCCCATGCTGTTGGCGGTAAAGAGGCATACACAAGATTTGTATAGCTCTCTGCTGAAATTTAATTTTTCATATACTTTAGAATTTTGCTTGATATCAAACCTTAGTACTTTCAGGATTTAACTATGAAACCTTCGTCTATTGGCTTTGTGGTTGCGATCGCTGCTTCTAATTTAAGCGCCATTGCTTTAGCCTTTTCTCAACCATCTAATATTGCTACTAACTTAGAATCTCAACCTTCTCAAATATCTACACCTTCTAGTTCAAAAATTGCAGGTAGAGATTGTAATGTGAGAAATCCTCTCTGTGGATGGTGGAGCATCATTGAAGACTTTTTAGCGAGTTTATCTTAAGCAAAAATATCAGTCCTAACTCATTTGTAGATTTTTACGTTTGCGGGAGTGTCTTCCTTTGGATGACACTCCCGCAATTCATTTAGGGCTATTACAAGACATTTATTTTAATCAAAGAACAATGTTGTAGCATATACCAATCTAATGAAGTAGAGGTATGTGTCCCTGCATTCAGTGGGGACACATACCTCTTGCTTGAAAAGCGCTATATAACTTTTCTATAACTTGCCAGTCTGGACATTATCTCTATCAATAGAATATATTGATTTTGTAGTTAATCACTACAAGGTTTTCTTCATTTATATTGTTTTATACATCCTTAAAAATAGATGTTGAAACAACTTATTCCAATCTTTCTGACTATGTGTATGGGGTGGGAGAATCAAAATACAAAGTAATTGCTAACTTGATTCTAAACTTGGGTCTCTTGAAATCAAACTGTAAAACTCTAGGGGTTAGTCATGAAATTTTCTTCTATCTTTTCTGCGTCCGCGATCGCTGCATCTAGCTTAATTACTTTAAGTACTGTAACTTTGGCACTTTCTCAGCCTAAAAATATAGCTTCAAATTTAGAATCTCAGTCTCCTAAGGTATCTGCACAATCTACACAAAAAGTTGCTGCATTATCAGATGAAGAAGAACCATCGGGAAGAGCTTGTACTATTCCTTTTTGTGGATGGTGGTAAAGCATCTTCAAGTTTTAAGTGGATGCCAAACGTTTTATATCAATGCAAAGTTCTGTAATTGAATTAAAACAGTCCATAGGAAAGCGAGAAATAGATACCATTCTCTTGCCATGAGTTACGGCTTCCTTTAATGGGAATTAGCGGGAATCCATAGTCAAATCTGGCAATTAGGCGATCGCCCATTTGCCAACGTAGCCCTAGCCCCGTTCCTAGTAGCCAAGTGCTGGTGGAAGTATCTGAGCTATTTTGGTTCTGTACTGCACCAACATCCACAAAGGGGGCAATCTGCAATAAACCACGAATTTCTCGAAAGCTCACAACAGGTAGGCGTGCTTCAACGGAAACGTTCATACCGTTATCGCCAACTAGCGCATCTTGTCGATATCCTCGTCCAGTTAGGCTACCACCTACACTAAACTGTTCTATCGCAGGCAAGGGACGATCCGCAAATTGTAAGCCACCGCTCACAATTAGTAAGGCATCATCGTCTAGCTGTCTAATATATTGAGCTTGCCCCCGCCAAGCCACAAAACGGCTATCGGGGAAATTTGCGTTGATTGTAGAGTTTAGTAACCCACCTAATCCAAAACTAATCTGCGATCGCAAAGCGAGAATATCCTGATTACTCCTCTGTGTGTAGTCTTGAAAAAAGCGAAAGGTGGTCAGCTTAGTTCTACCAAGATTGTCAGCCCCAGATGAAATTGGAATCGGTAGCTTAAGTAGAGTGGTAAAGCTTTCGCTATGGGAAAACGTCGCTCCCAGTGCAAATTCTTGGGCAGGTGTTTGCACCAGAGGTTGACGGAAGGTTAGATCATAAACTGTTGAGTTGGAAAATATATCAAGGCTCTTAAATTCTGGAGTGATAATGTTGCTATTGGCATTATTGAAGCTCAGGCTGAGAGAGCCATTGTAAGGATTAATAGGAATGGTATAGCTGAGATTATACTGACTACGCCCATCGGTATTACCGTAAATGAGGGCAAGCCGATCGCCTACACCACTGAGATTTCGCTCACTGACTTCCACTTGGCGTTGTAATTGACCGACACTTGCAGGAGCAGAATTATCTAGATTTGCCCTTACACTAAATGATTTTGCCTCATTAACTTTAATCGCCAATACATTTGTCCCTAATTTTTGCCCAGCCTTTAGTTCGGCTGAGACTGATTCTAATAGAGGATCAATTTGCAGTAGTTGCAAGGCATTCAGTAGGCGATCGCGATTTAATGGTGCGCCAGTTGCTACTTCTAGTCGCGATCTGATATAGCTGGGATCAAGTCGATTAGTACCTGTAATCTGAATATCTTCTAATTTGCCCTCAATTACTTGAATTGTAACTATGCCATTATTTGTTTCTTGTGGAGGAATAAAAGCACCTGAGGTGATGTAGCCATTACGAACATACAAATCAGCGATCGCGACTCTAGCTTGTAATAGCTCTGCAAATCTAATTGGACGATTGGTAAAAGGCTTCACAGCAGCAGCTAACTCATCAGCAGAAAACACCGTACTATCTACTACGCGAAACTCTCGTATAACAAAAGTTTTGCTAGGATCGGGCGCTTCTAGAGAAGGATTAGTTTGTTGGTTATTTGGTTTTAATAGATCGTCAACAGGCGGCAGAAATTGTGGGGGAACTTCTGGGGTTGTAGGTGTTGCTGGTACTAAATCGGATGGCTTCAGCGATTGGGCAATAACGGGAGTAATGCCAACCCACCAACCTGATAGGGCGATCGCCCCAAAAATAATAGGTTTCATAGCAATAGATTTCAAAGGTAACCGCATCTATAGAAATATCTCCATTCATACAGCTTGACTTACGTTCACAGAATCAATTCCCCAATAACTCATAACCTTAGGAACTTAAAGAATTAATGATTTTAGTGTGATGTTGTGTTCCGCACAGTGAGGCAAATCATTATTTCTTTAATTAAGATGAATCACTGAATCTTAAATTTGGACTTTAAGCGCTGTATCATAGCGACAAAAAGCGACATTTACTAGTAGTTATTTTGTAAATATGTGAGGAAGATATGAAAACTTTGCAATGGAATCAGTTAAGAGATGCGATCGCCGCATTTGTCTTGGCTAGTAGTCCTGCTGTTTTTATTCCTCAGTCAACATTTGCTCAAATTACGCCAGATGCCACATTGCCAAACCCTTCCGTGGTCACAGGCAATCCATTGTTTACAATTACGGGAGGTACAACAGCTAACAACAACTTATTCCATAGCTTTAGCCAGTTTTCTGTGCCTACTGGGTCTACAGCCTTTTTCGACAACGCTCTCTCTATCCAAAATATTCTCGTTCGGGTAACTGGGAGTTCTATTTCCAATATTGATGGAACTATTCAAGCTAATGGCTCCGCGAACTTATTTTTGCTTAATCCCAATGGAATTATTTTTGGTCAAAACGCCAGATTAAATATTGGGGGATCATTCTTAGGGACTACAGCTAATAGTGTGCGGTTTCTTGATGGTACTGAATTTAGAGCTAATGCTAGTACACAAATTACTTCGCCCCTACTGCTTGTCAGTGTGCCATCAGGTTTGCAATTCTCAGGGTTAACTAATGGCGCGATCACTGCACAGGGCAATGGCAATGGCTTAGACTTTGCACCTCCTGCCTTTTTAGAGATTGTGCACTCTGTCAATCCATCTTTAAATGTTTTGAGTGGTCGCACTTTGGCGCTTGTTGGTGGTGATGTAACGTTGACAGGTGCAAATTTGGCTGTCGATAGTGGACGCATCGAACTTGGAAGTGTTCAGGGCAATGGCTTTGTAGGGATCACACAAACCGCTAGTGGCTGGTTATTGAACTACAACAATGCACCAAACCTTGGAAATATTCGTCTAGAACAAGCAGCGATGGCGGATACGAGTGGTAATGCTGGGGGTAGCATTCAGGTACAGGGCAGAACAGTAACTTTAAATGATGGCTCTGCGCTGCTAGCGTCTACATTAGGTAGTGGCAATGGCGGTGAAATATTTGTCCGCGCGATCGAGCTACTTGCGGCAACAGGAGAATCTACAGTTCCTTTTCCCAGTGGGATATTTACGGATACAGGGTCTAGTTCTACGGGCAATGGCAGCAATATCACGATCTCTACCAACAGGTTAGAGGTAACAAATGGGGCGCAGATTTCGGCTGGGGTGCTGGGAACTGGTAATGCAGGCAATATCAAAATTAATGCTAATGATATATCCCTAGCTGGAGTATCTAATTCAGGTTTTTATGTTAGCGGTGTGTTTTCTCAAGTTCTTGATATAGGCGTGATAGGAAGTAGTGGCGATATCCAAATCAATACTAATAATTTGCAAATCTCTAACGGTGCTCAACTGACGAATCTTACCTTTGGGATAGGTAATACAGGCAAAATTGACATTGCCGCCAAAAATATTAATCTCATCGGAACATCAACTAAGCCAACAGGAATTGCCAATGCCGTCCAGTTTGGTGCTACAGGAAATGGCAATATTCTAAATATTGCAACGGATAATTTATCAATCTTGAATGGGGCGCAGATTTCAGTTGGTACTGCTGGTAGTGGCGATGCAGGTCTATTATTGGTCACTGCTAAGACGATTGATATTGCGGGACAGGTAACTCGCGGACGTAGTGGCTTATTTGCTAATGCCATCTTTGACACTGGTAATGGAGGCAATATCATCGTCAATAGCGATCGTCTCAGTGTTCGCGATGGCGGCATTATCAGTGCCAGCAACTTTCCTAGTGTTGCTGGTGCTCCTGCGGGAACTGGGTTAGTGGGAAATATCACCATTAATACACCATCAATTCTGCTTGATAATGGTCGCATCAGTATTGATTCTGCTGGTGGCAATCGTGGCAATATCAATTTGAATTCGCAACTTATCGTTCTACGCAATGGCAGCCTTGTTTCTACCAATGCCTTGGGAGCTGCGAGTGGTGGTAACATTACGATTAATACTAATTTTCTGGTTGCTGTGCCTACGGAAAACAGCGATATCACAGCAAATGCTACAAATAACTTTGGGGGACAGATTATAATCACTGCCCAAGGTGTAATTGGATTTCAGACAAGTAATGTCCTAACACCACTAAGTGATATTACGGCGACTTCAGCTCTAGGTTCACAATTTAATGGCACTGTAGAAATTCTCTCACCTGAGAATAACCTGAGTCGAGGCTTAGTTAAGCTGCCTACTGACCTAACCTCCGACAAGCAGATTGCGGCATCCTGTGAAAGATTTCGAGGCAATGAATTTATTGTGACTGGGCGTGGAGGTGTTCCTAATGATGCGACGCAACCTCTAGCTAGTAATTCCATTTGGCGAGATTCACGGTGGTCTAGGTTACAAGCTCATCAAACGCCTAACATAACGAAAACAGCGAATATTCCTTCAGAAAGTCCTGCTGTAAATTCACCGCCAATCACCAATGCCATCGCCCCATTTCCACAAATCGAGGCTCAAGGATGGGAAAGCGATCGCAACGGGCATTTAAAACTGCTAGCTAGTGCGACATCATCCATTCCCGTTTGGCGACTTCCTGTTGTATGTCCTACAAATAAAACGCAAGGATAGCGATTCTCATAACATTTCTCAAATGTCTCCATCAAAAAATCTATCTAAAAGTTTATGAAACTGACGATCGCTACTTCTCACAATCTCTGGCGGAGAATAAGAAAAAAATATAAGCTAGGTTTGGGATTGCTTGCAGCGATCGCAGTTTGTTTAGTAATCGCCCTCGTCCAACCTGCGATCGCGATAAATCAGCATCGTCCAGACAATCCAGCCAAAGTCATGACGACTCCTTTAGCTCAGTCTGCTGACAGCTTAATGGAGGATGGCAATCGCTTCTATGCAGAAGGGCAACTGGTGAAAGCAGTGGCAGCATGGAAAGAGGCGCTACAAATCTATCGCGATCGCCAACGTACTACTCCCAGTCCCCAAAATCAGTTAAATGAAGTTGCTTGTCTTAGCTATCTCTCGATTGCCTATCAGGATTTGGGAGCTTGGCAAGAAGCAGAAATAGCGATCGCCCAAAGTTTGGATTTACTCGGCAAGCAGTCATCAAATACAAAAGAGGGCATAGAACTAGCGGCAAGGATTAGTAACAATAAAGGTAGTCTACAACTTGCCAAGGGGCAGCCCCAAGCGGCTCTCGAAAGTTGGAAGATGGCTGTAGAGCAATATACTCAAATTGGCGACGAAATTGGTCAATTAGGTAGTCTCACTAATCAGGCTCAAGCTCTGCAAGCTTTAGGTTTATTTCGTCAGGCAAGCGAACAGTTAGAGGCGATCGCTCTACGCTTGCAAAAACAACCTGACTCCATCCTCAAAGCGGTTGTATTGCGTAGTTTAGGCACGACTTTGCAGACACTTGGCGATCTGCCACAGTCGCAAAAGATTCTGGGAAAGAGTTTAGAAATCTCTCAGCAGCTCAACAACTCTCTAGAAAGTAGTTCTACTCTGCTTAATTTAGGCAATAATTTTCGACTAACTAAAGATTATGAATCGGCATTAGAACACTATGCCCAAGCGGCAAAGCTGGCTCCCAATAATATCTTGCGTCTAGAAGCTCAAGCGGTACAGCTTAGTCTTCTCATCGAAAGCGATCGCTTTGCCGAAGTACAAACTTTGTGGCAGCAGATCGAGCCGCAACTCGTGAATCTTCAACCTAGTCGGCGCAGCATTTATCTACGAGTCAATCTTGCCGATAGTTTAACTAAATTAGCCAAATTGGTTCAAAACAATACTCAAGCTCCACAATTTATTAGTTCATCCCAAATTGCGGATTCTCTAACCGTTGCGATCCGTCAAGCACAGGAACTGCAAGATCGCCGATCCGAATCCTTTGCGATCGGTCAGCTAGGTATACTTTATGAGCAAAATCGCCAATTAGTTGATGCGAATAAGCTTGCCCAGCGTGCGTTAGTACTGGCTCAGGATTCAAATGCTGATGATCTGATTTATCGTTGGCAATGGCTTTCGGGAAGAATTTTAAATCAGCAAGGTGAATACGATCGCGCGATCGCCTCCTATTTACAAGCAGTACAAAGTATCCAGACCCTACGACGAGAACTGATCACCACAGCCCCAGAAGTTCAGTTTGCCTTTCGCGATCGCATTGAACCGATCTATCGCGAACTCGTTTCTTTACTATTACGCAGCGCAAATCCAACCCAAGAAAATCTCAAACAAGCGCGTCAGACCCTAGAATCGTTGCAAGTTGTGGAACTAGAAAATTACTTTCGAGCAGCTTGCTTGAATGTTATACCTCAGCAGATCGATGCCATCGACTTGAGTTCCGCCGTTCTATATTCCACGGTTTTGAGCGATCGCTTAGCGATCATTACCTCTTTTCCCAATGCTCCATTGCGCTATCACGCCATAGCAGTATCTCAGGCAGACTTAGAAAAGACTGCCAACGAATATCTCCAAGCCCTTAATCCCGCATTTTCGGATCGCGAACGTTTAAAGGTTTCTCAAAAACTTTACGATTGGATTATTCGTCCTGTGGAATCAGTCCTAGTAGAGAAACAAATCAAAAATCTGGTCTTCGTGCTCGACAGTTCCTTGCGAAATCTACCTATGGCAGCGCTGCATGATGGCAAACAATATGCGATCGAGAAATATCGTATGGCTTTAACCCCAGGTTTACAATTGTTGGGCGCAAAGCCTTTAGATCGCGATCAAATGAGTGTCTGGTTAGGTGGCTTGACTGAAAGTCGCCAAGGTTTTGTCGGTCTCGAAGGAGTCAAGTTTGAAGCCGCGCAAATTGCTCTCAAAATTCCAACAAAAACACAGCTAGATGTCAACTTCACTAAATCTAATATTCAAAAAGGTCTAACCAAGCAAGATACTTCCATCGTGCATTTGGCAACTCATGGTCAATTTAGCTCCGATCCAGACTCAACATTTATCTTGGCTTGGGACGATCGCATAACCATTCCTGATTTCTATCACTTTTTGCGCGATCGCACCAACAATCGGAGCCATCCCCTAGAATTGCTCATTCTCAGTGCTTGTAAAACTGCTGAAGGTGATGCCAATGCGACTTTAGGACTGGCAGGATTAGCTCTGCGATCGGGCGCAAGGAGCACTATTGGCAGTCTATGGGCTGTGAACGATCTTTCGACCAGTATGTTAATGTCCAACTTTTATGACATTCTCCTCAAACACGCAAATATCTCCAGAGCCGAAGCATTACAAGAAGCACAAATCTCTATCCTCAAAGATCGTCAATACCAACATCCCTACTATTGGGCAGCTTTTGTATTAATTGGTAGCTGGCTATAGCAATCCTCAATGAGATGAGAGTGGCTTCGACTTCGCTCAGCCAAACATAAACCAATGGCTGAGCGGAGTCGAAGCCAGCCAATGATTCTTATAACTGATTTAGCGCTGCTATATAAATAAAATAATTCCGATTTAAAATATATTTTGCTGACAATTTTATTCCTATTATGAACTAAGATGACTATTCAAAGATAACGATGCTATTAATGCGAAGAAATAGTGATAATCGGTAATGGTTAGGGATTGGTAATACAACATCTTAAAGATTTAATTAGGAATTTCCTTAGCAGAAACTACTATGTGTATATATATAAACAAACTGAGTAAGATAATCATCTCTACTTACTGCAATCATTCAGAAATAGCATTGAATTTGGGCTCAAGCAGCTTTTCAATATAACTAAACTATACTTTTTGTATAACTTTGCTATGTATTCAAGCTATTTAAAATAGATATAATTGCATTTATAAAAGGCGAATGTAATTTTTAATTAATTCAAACACTAAAGTATCACAAATTATTCAATCATTTTTCGCGTTTCGTTCATTAGGTAAACCATTGGAAATGATTTATGATGCTTAGAACATTTTAAATAAACAATTTTCATAAGCCTTTAAAAAATCAGTAAAAGACAAGAGTTCACAGTTAGTGAAAGTTCTTGAATAGCGACAAATCTTAATCCTCAGATTGATATTAAAGCTAGAAATATAGTTTTGAATAAGTTAAATCCGTCTTATGAAACATAAAATATGCCTGACCTGCCTAGCATTTGTTCTGCTACCTCTTTCAGTAGTCTCTTTAGACTCGAATAGTTTTGCCAAGCCTACATCAGATAGCATTTCTTTTATCCCACCTAAGCAAGGTACGCCCAAAACCACAACTGGTGCTGCTACTCGTGATGGCAAAACTTGTTTAAACGATCTCTCTAAAGCCGATGTCCAAACTGGTGCGATCTTGCCGCAGTCTAGTTTTGGCTTGACAATCTCTAGCCGTCCAGAATTCCTGATATATAAAGCGCAAACTGCGGCTAAGCAAATGCTATTTAGCTTAAAAAGTGACGATGGTGAGCTAGTTTATCAAACCTTCTTACCTTTCCCATCAGAGGCAGGAATTGTGGCGATCAAAATGCCTAATGATGCACCAGAATTAGTTGCAAATAAAACATATAAGTGGACAATGGTAGTGAGTTGTGGGAAATTTCTCAGACCAGATAGTCCTGCCATTGAAGGCTGGATTCAACGCACTACCAAATCACCAACTCTTGCTTCTAGACTGCAATCATCTTCACCTTTAGAGAAGGTTGCCTTATATGGCGAAAATGGCATTTGGTATGACATGGTCAGTGATCTCAATAGATTGCGTCGAGGGAAATCTCCTGATATCCAAGTAATAACGAAAGCTTGGGAAAAATTGCTAAAAGATCAAGGACTTCAATCAGTTGAACCTATTGCGCGTGTTAAGTAAGTTTGTCAGTGCTGCTAATCGATTTAGAAGCAGTATATTAGCACTAGCTATACTGATCGCCATCATCATATTTGCAGCACAGACAACGGGAATCTTTGAATTACTAGAATGTAATTTATTAGATAAATTCTTTCAAATTCGCGCTTCTGAGGGAATGGAAGCGCGAATAGTCATGATTACTTTTGATGATGTGGATATTTCTAAAATTGGGAAATGGCCATTTTCTGATGAGGTCGTTGCAAGGCTAGTTACCAAAGTTCGCAATGCTAAACCTAAAGTTATTGGTTTGGATGTGTACCGTAATCTACCTGTAGATTCAGGATTTGAGGAACTAAAAAGTGTTTTTCAATCTACTCCGAATCTGATAGTTGCCGAAAAAATTGTTCAACCCAGCGTGCTACCACCTAACTACATTAGTTACGATCAGCAAGTTGGGTTTGTGGATGTGATGGTTGATGAGGATGGGATAGTAAGACGGGGCTTGCTATCAGTGGAAAAGGGTGGCGGGGAAATAATTTACAGTTTTGCAATCAAGATTGCCTTGCGATATCTACAGGCTGAAAATATATTCCCTCAGATTAGTACTGGCAGCGATCGCGCCGTTACTCTTGGTAAAACCAAAATCTTACCCTATCAATCGGGATATGAATTTACTGACGATGGCGGCTACCAAACTTTGATGAATTATCGTTGTCGAACAGATTGCTTTCAGTCAATTTCGATGACCGATGTTTTAGCTGGTAAATATCCTCAAAATTTGTTTACAAATCGCATCGTTTTAATTGGTTCCACCGCCGAAAGTCTACGAGATTTCTTTCTCTCACCCTATGGCAAGATCCCTGGGGTTTATATCCATGCTAACTTGATATCGCAAATAGTGAATGGCGCACTAAATGGCCGACCATTCTTACAGACTAGCCCTAAATGGATAGAAGGCATACTAGTACTTCTGAGTTCATGTGTTGGTGTTAATGGTATTTCTAGCTTTTTGCGCCTAGGCAGCCTTGGGAAAAGCCAATTTATTGTTGGAATTATAACTTTCCTCTCCATATCAGTTTTGGGCTTAATATTAATTAGCTATCTATCCTTTTTGCTAAGCCTATGGCTGCCTATAGTTCCTACCGTTTTTTCTTTTCTATTCAGTAGCATTATTTCTATCATTTACTTAAGTGAAAAATTTCGCTATGCCTCAAATATCGATGAACTCACCCAAATCGCCAATCGTCGCTATTTTGATCGCTTTCTCCATAAAAACTTTAATACCAAAAAAGATTTATCGGTAATTCTATGTGATATCGACCATTTCAAGCTTTACAACGATAGCTATGGCCACCAATCGGGGGATTTGTGCTTAAAACAGGTTGCTACTGCTATTGCGAAATCGGTGCGAAGTGGTGAGTTAGCGGGAAGATATGGGGGTGAAGAGTTCGCTGTCGTGCTTCCTGATGCTAATTTGGAGGCTGCCTTATCTGTTGCTGAGAGAATTGTCATGAATGTGCGGGCGTTAAACATTCCTCACAAAAGTTCCAAGACCAGCAATATTGTGACTTTGAGTTGTGGAATTGCAACGATGACCGTTGAAGATGGTTCTAGCTTAGATTTGTTGATTAGAGCTGATCGTGCACTCTATAAGGCAAAAGAACTTGGACGCGATCGCGCTGTAGGAGCTAACCAACTTTAGTTAACGCGAGTTGGGGATAATTTGAAACGGGCTTTTAGAGAGGGTTTGCTATGCAAACCCTCTCTAAAAGCCCAAAAGTAAAAGCCTTGCGTAGCAAGGCTTTTACTTTTGGGCTTTTAAAATTTGCCAGCTTACAGCCTATTTAGGGTTTGTGTAGTACAGATAAATTTTGAAAAAGCTTGCTTTGCAAGCTTTTTCAAAATTTATCTGGGGTTTGAGAAAGCGCAAAGCGCTGTAACCAGAACTGACGTTAGGTAAGACATAATCTATCGAGAGAGTTTGCACATTTTGATCAAACTCTCTCGATAGATATACACTTGTTTTCTATTATTACAATGTGTAAATATTCGGGTTAAGATGTAAAGGTTTGTTACAAATTTTAGTAGTCCTTCCATCGTTAGTGAGCCGTGTCAGCTTTATCTTCTGAACCAAATTATCGCTGGAGTCGTGACAACTACTCTGAACTTGCTCGTACCATAGACATCTGGCGCACTGTTCTTACATTTTCTTGGATGATCTGGCTTGATGGTAAAAAATGGAGCTATATCGGGGGCAAGACTGAATCCAAGGTAAAAAAACGTACTCGTCAACGGGCAATCTGGCTACGAGAGTCAATGCTGCAACTTGGACCCACATTTATTAAAGTTGGGCAATTGCTTTCTACCCGTGCTGATATTTTGCCAACGGAGTCCGTCGAGGAACTATCAAAGTTACAAGATAAGGTTCCTGCTTTTACTGCTGAAAAAGCCCAGCAAATTATTGAGACCGACTTAGGTAAGCCTATCGAACAAATGTTTGCTTATTTTGATCCCATTCCCCTTGCCGCCGCAAGCTTAGGACAAGTGCATAAGGCACAATTGCATACGGGGGAAGAAATCGTGGTCAAGGTTCAGCGTCCGGGATTATTAAAATTATTTGCGATCGATTTAGGGATTCTCAAAAAAATTGCGGAATATTTTCAAAATCATCCTAAATATGGTCGGGGGCGTGATTGGGTTGGTATTTATGAAGAATGTAGCAAAATTCTTTACGAGGAAGCTGATTATCTCAATGAAGGTCGTAATGCTGATACCTTTCGTCGTAACTTTCGAGGCGATCGCCGCATCATGGTTCCCCGTGTGTATTGGCGATATGCCTCGCGGCGAGTGCTCGCGCTGGAATATATGCCAGGGATCAAGGTAAGTAACTACGATGCCCTTGAAGCGGCAGGGATTGATCGCAAAATTATTGCTCGGATTGGTGCAGAATCATATCTTGAACAATTGCTCAATCATGGATTCTTCCATGCCGATCCCCATCCTGGAAATTTAGCAGTCACGGGTAAAGGCGAGTTAATTTTCTATGATTTCGGGATGATGGGGCAGATCCAAACAATTACCCGTGATAAGTTGCTCCGCACATTCTTCGGAATTGCCCAAAAAGATGCAGAGGCAGTAGTGAACTCGCTGATCGATCTAGGAGCCTTAGAAGTTAAGGGTGATATTGGACCAATTCGGAGATCGGTGCAGTATATGCTCGACAACTTTATGGGGCAACCTATGGATAAGCAATCCGTAGCCGCAATCAGTGATGATTTGTACGATATTGCTTATGATCAACCATTTCGTTTCCCTGCTACCTTTACCTTTGTGATGAGGGCTCTCTCAACCCTTGAAGGTCTAGGTAAAGGACTCGATCCTAGCTTTAACTTTATGGAAGTCGCAAAACCCTACGCAACAAATCTTATGGAAAATGGCAGTGCTAAGGAATCAGGTAATTTATCCACCGCTTTTTTCGGTGAGCTAGGCAGACAGGCTGCACAGGTAAGTAATACCGCGATCGCTTTACCTCGACGTATTGATGACACCCTTGCTAAGCTTGATCGTGGTGATATTCGCGTCAGAATTAAATCTCAAGAAACTGATCGCCTATTGCGCCGTCTTAGTAATGTAGGTATTGGTGCCATTTATGCACTTTTAGGTGCAACTTGTTTACTATGTGCCACCTTGTTACTAGTCAATGGCTGGTTGGTTCCCGCGATTGTGGCAACAATCTTTGCCATAGTTTTTGTATTAGTTTTATTACGATTACTATCGCGAATTGATCGCCCTGAACGATGATTTGCTTATAAATCAAATTTAGTATTTGCAATACTTTAGAGACATGCAGGAAAATAAGGAACCGATTTTTTGTGGCGCGGCGAAGCCACGCCACAAAAAATCGGTTCCTTATTAAATCGCAGACCCCTTAAGCATTGCAAATACTAAATTTGATTTTGATGATAGTTTATGAATATTACTGTAGTTTTTGCCTGTGAAGGTTAAACTAAAGATTGCGGTAGCAGAACTGGTCAATTAAATACGTCGAGTCGAACCACCTAACATGAAGCGTCTATTTGCGGGAGCAACCGATACGGGCTGTGTGAGATCAGCCAACCAAGATTCTTACTATATCGATCCTGATGGACGATTTTTTGTAGTTGCCGATGGCATGGGAGGACATGCAGGGGGGGAAGTAGCAAGTAAGATTGCTGTAGATTCCATTCGATCTTGTCTAGAAGCCATCTGGGATGCTGAGACAGATCCCCAAAAGCTGATGCAGGATGCGATCGACAAAGCAAATCAAGCCATTATTAATGATCAAATGGCTAATCCTGTGCGATCAGACATGGGAACAACAGTTGTTTTACTACTCTTTCGTGATGATCAACCTTGGTTTTGTCATATCGGTGACTCACGCTTGTATCGCTTGCGTGGCGCAAAGCTGGAACAAATTAGTGATGACCATACATGGATTGCGCGTGCTATTCAAACGGGGGTGGTAAATGCTGATGATGCCAAAAGCCATCCTTGGCGACATATGCTTTTGCAATGCTTAGGACGTGAAGATCTCAAATCAGTTACTGCTCGTGAAATTGAGTGGCAACCAGGCGATCGCTTTTTGATTTGTAGTGATGGCTTGACCGAGGAACTGAGCGATGATCGCATTACCCATCAACTCAAAAGCATTCGTAATTGTCAGCAAGCTGCTGAAGCACTGATTGATGCCGCCAAGACACGCGGTGGACGTGACAACATTACTGTAGTGATTGTTTCTAACGAATTAAATCCAAATTCATAAAATTCATAATTAGGCAGAGGTTTCGCTTTGCGTTGCCTCTATTTGTCTACTTATCTAGAAACCTATGAATAGTTTCAGGAGAATTGGCTTTTTAATTTTGTTAACCCTATCAGTAGTTGCACTGATAGGGCTCTCGGATGTGAGTTTTTTTGCTAATTCTGAGGCAAAATCGACCCTAGCCGAGGAGGCTTGGGGTCAGGCAGGTTCGATCGCTTATCAAGCGGCTGCAAGAACAATGCGATCTAAAAACGGTCAGGGCAAACCTCTAGATAATGTGCAAAAACGTTATCTACGTCGATATTTCATTGATTATCTTGATCGGGTGACAGTCATTTATGACGCGCAAATGATGGATCGCTGGATCTTAGGCAATGTTGCAGTTCATTTTGGCAAAGTGGAGACGATCGCCCAAACCTATTGCGATCGCATTTATTTACGCGATCCCTATCAACCCGAGGATCTAAAACAATTAGGAATCCTTGCCCATGAAATGGTGCATGTACGTCAATGCGCTCAGCATGGCGGTTTAGATCAATTCGGCTATCAATATTTTGTGGAATATAAACGCGCCAAGCAAAAATACGAAAATAATCTAATGGAGCGCGAAGCCTACAATTTACAAAGTCGCTTTGTCAAAACCAACCAATAAAGTATTTTGAAAGCATGTCTTTGCCGTGCTTTCAAAATACTTTATTTCAAGTCAACGCAAAGCGCTGTAACGTTAAAATTAGTAAAGTTACTTATGTCTTCGCTGTTTTGTATACCCGACCTCTCGCTAATCTCATCGAACAATTGCAGCGTCTCCCCGGAGTGGGGGCAAAAACTGCTCAACGCTTATCGCTTCACATCATCAAGCGTCCTACTGAAGAGATCGAAGCCCTTGCTCAAGCATTAATTCAAGCCAAGCAACAGGTTGGTAGTTGCACCATATGTGGACATTTATCGGCAGAACCCATCTGCGAGATTTGCGCCCATCCTAGTCGCGATAATTCAATTATTTGTGTAGTTGCGGATTCCCGTGACCTCATTGCTCTAGAGAAAACTCGCGAATATCGCGGTAAATACCATGTGCTTGGTGGTCTTATTTCACCAATGGATGGCATTAGCCCCGATCAACTCAATATCCAAAGCCTAGTACGTCGCGTTAGTGGCAATAAAGTTACTGAGGTAATTATGGCGATCGCACCCAGTGTCGAAGGAGAAACCACTACTTTATATGTTGGTGGCTTATTAAAACCCTTTACAAAAGTTACGCGAATTGCCTTTGGTATTCCTATGGGCGGTGATTTAGAATATGCAGATGAGGTAACACTCGCTAAAGCGATCGAGGGCAGACGTGAACTAGATTTTTAGCTTGTTAATAGACTGTCTCAAAGAGACAGTCTATTAACAAAATCTTGTTGCATATTGTTCCATCATGCAGATAATATTTTGCTGGTTTGCAACACAAGAATGATAATGATTAACCCATTACATAGCAGAAGTTCTATGACAGCCTTATCTGGGTTAATTGGGTCTGGATGCATGATCTTTGGTTTGCCATGCTTACCCCCAATCATTGCCAGTGCATCGACAAGAGAGCCACAGGCAATCTTAGTACTAGGCGGTTCTCCTACCCGCGAAAAGTTTGCTGCTCAATTTGCTCTACAACATCCTAAATTGCCGATATTTGTGTCATCAGGCAGTCCAGAGGAATATGCTCAGTATGTGTTTGATAGTGCAGGGGTAGATCGTAGGCGCATCCATTTGGATTATCGTGCTGTCGATACTGTTTCTAACTTTACGATTATGGTATCGGAGCTTCAGAAACGTAATATTACAGATGTATATGTGATTACATCAGATTTTCATATGCCCCGTGCTCTAGTGATTGGCAAAATTGTTTTAGGTAGTCGTGGTATTGAGATGTACCCCGTCACCATTCCCTCAACGATTAAGTCAGAAAACCCTGCAAAATCTTTGCGCGATGGGTTGCGATCGGTGTTTTGGCTAGTTACAGGTTCCTAAACAAGAAGCCAGACTTGAGATCTGGCTTCTTGTTTGGGGAAATGATCCAAATTTCTAGACAATTTTAAAAAAACTATTGCTTGAAAATCCTAAATAGTGTTATCTTAATCAAGCGCTAAAAAAAGCGCCGAGCCGGGATAGCTCAGTTGGTAGAGCAGTGGACTGAAAATCCACGTGTCACGAGTTCAAATCTCGTTCCTGGCATGTTTATAAAAAGAGTTCGCCTCGCGAACTCTTTTTTGTTATGAACTATTGGTTCATTTTTCAGTAGCTAGGTGCAATAAAATTTTTGAAAGTGTTACAAAGTAACACTTTCAAAAATTTTATTGGTTCTTCTTTCAGCGCAAAGCGCTGTAATTGTTATAAGATGCCAAAAGCGAAGTCATCACGTAATTGATTGGAGATATAGCCTTGAAAGGAATTTTGATTAGCTTTGGCATTATGGCAGTCGCTGTATTGGTCATTGTGTTTGCCCAAATTACGGGTGGACAGACTGCAGTTGCTAGCGTGTCTACAGGTGTACCCTCTACAGGCGTACCAAATCAAACAGAAGTAAAAATAGCAGAAGCACCTTTAATTAATATGAGTGATTCCGAAATCAAAGAAACTGGCACTGGGCTTAAATATAAAGTAATCACTGCTGGTACAGGTGCAACACCTAAAAAGGGTGATACCGTGGTTGTGCATTACACAGGTACTCTCGAAGATGGGACTAAGTTCGATAGTTCTCGCGATCGCAATAGTCCTTTTTCCTTCAAGCTTGGCATTGGTCAGGTAATTAAAGGATGGGATGAAGGTTTAGCAGATATGCGCGTTGGCGATCGCCGTACCTTGATTATTCCTCCAGATCTAGGTTATGGCGCTCGTGGAGCAGGTGGAGTCATTCCTCCTAATGCCACCTTGATTTTTGATGTGGAACTGTTACGTATCTCATAAAAAAGTAGTGCTAAATAAGTAAGGATGGGCGATGCTTCGTGCCGCCCATCCTTACCACCACAAGAGTAGGACTACCCAAAAAAGCACCACCTAAATGTGGTGCTTTTTTATTACAGTTAACCCAAAAATAGCTTATAGACAGGATTTTGGCTTTCGTCCCAATAGCGATAGCCAAGAGTATCGAGAAATGCTTGCCACTCTTGCATTTCTGTAGGCGGAACCTGCACACCCACAACGATTCTTCCGTAGTCTGCACCATTATTTCGATAATGGAACAAGCTAATATTCCAATGAGGACTCATTGAGCCGACAAACTTCATTAAGGCTCCCGGACGCTCAGGAAACTCAAAGCGATAGAGTAGTTCATTGTGAGCAAGAGGCGATCTCCCTCCGACCATATGCCGCAAATGTAGTTTCGTTAATTCATCATCGGTAATTTCAATTGCTGTAAATCCATTTTCCGCAAAAGTATTCGCCAGATTTGCCGCATCAGCGCGATTGACTATTTGAATACCTGTGAAAATATGAGCAATTTCTTGATCGGCGATACGATAACTAAACTCAGTTAAGTTGCGCTTTCCTAAAAGTCCACAGAATTTGCGTAAGCTTCCCGCCTGTTCAGGAATTGTCACCGCAAAAATCGCTTCTCTATGCTCACCAAGTTCCGCCCGTTCCGCAACAAAGCGTAAACGATCAAAGTTCATATTTGCACCACAGGCGATCGCCACGAGAGTTTGACCCTCGATGCCTTCACGTTCGACATAAGCCTTTGCCCCAGCGATCGCTAAAGCACCAGCAGGTTCCAAAATTGAGCGAGTATCTTCAAAAACATCTTTAATTGCGGCACAGGTATTATCTGTATCGACTAATAAAATCTCATCGACATATTGCTGACAAAGGCGAAAGGTTTCTTGACCAACTTCACGCACCGCCACACCATCGGCAAATAGCCCTACTTGATCAAGGCGAACTCGATGCCCTGCCTCTAGCGATCGAGACATCGCATCGGAATCTTTCGGTTCCACTCCAATAATTTTAATTTCAGGGCGTAAGCGCTTGACATAGGCTGCCACACCTGAAATTAAACCACCACCACCGATCGCTACAAAAATTGCATGAATTGGTTTCTGACATTGGCGCAAAATCTCCATCCCAATCGTTCCCTGTCCTGCAATGACATCAGGATCATCAAAGGGATGGATAAAGGTTAAATGCTTTTCTGCTTCTAGTTGACGGGCATGGGCATAGGCATCATCGTAGGTATCACCATGCAAGACTACTTCTCCACCTCGCATTTTTACCGCATTCACTTTTACTAGTGGTGTAGTCACAGGCATGACAATAATTGCTTTAGTGCCAAGTTCGCGAGCGCTGAGGGCAACTCCCTGTGCATGATTTCCTGCGGAAGCGGCAATCACTCCATTAGCCAATAAATCGGGTGGCAACTGTGCCATCTTGTTATAAGCACCACGTAATTTAAAAGAGAATACCGATTGCATATCTTCTCTTTTTAGCAATAGACGATTATTTAGTCTTGCTGATAAATTGGGAGCATATTCTAAGGGAGATTCTTGCGCGACATCATACACGCGAGCTTTGAGGATTCGTTCTAAATAGTCAGATTGCATACAGATCGCACAGCGCCGTCAGCTTGTTCATCAATTTGGCAAGCTACAATTTTACTCTCTTTTTTCTTATATAGCATTCCTAAATGATATGTGAGATTAAATAGGTTGTGAGAGTGCGCCCCTTCGGGGCGCACCAACCTAATTTAGGATTGCTATAGCAGTCCTAAATCATTTGTAGATTTTTGGGTTTTGTAGAATTGGGTGAGATTCTACAAAACATTTAGCATCACTATAAATTCTGGGTTCTTAATGGGAATTCACGATAAACTTTAGCTAGAAGAAATTTTAAAAGGCTTATGCAAGGCAAATTCCCACTGTATCCCCCCATACGCTTTGGCACTGACGGTTGGAGAGGTATCATTGCTGACGACTTTACCTTCGATCGCTTAGCAGCAGTTGCCCCAATCGCCGCCCATATTTTGCGTGAAACCTTTGGTGAATCAGGTAGCAATACGATCATTGTTGGATATGATCGCCGATTCATGTCTGATGCTTTTGCCAAACGTACTGCCGATGTCGTAGCTGCGATCGGATTTGACGTACTTCTTGCCGATGATTTTGCGCCTACTCCTGCTTTTAGTTGGGCAGCTTATGATCGCAAGGCTTTAGGAGCTTTAGTCATTACCGCCAGTCATAATCCAGCGAATTATTCAGGATTAAAAATCAAAGGTGCATTTGGTGGATCGGTTTCACCAGATATCACGGCAAAGGTTGAAGAAATTTTGGAACGTGGCGACTTTGTTTATGAAAGTCCTCAAAAGGGCAAAATTGAGACTTTTAATGCATGGGAAAGTTATTGCCAAGCCTTGCGTGAAAAGGTAAATATTGAGGCAATTAAAGAGGCGATTTCACTGGGAAAGCTGACGATATTTGCCGACGTGATGCATGGAGCCGCCGCAGGTGGTTTAGCAAGAATTTTAGAATTGCCAGCCGATGTCCAAACTAATTTGATTGAAATCAATAGTGATAGTGACCCCCTCTTCGGTGGTGGCGCACCTGAGCCATTACCAAGATATATCGCTGATCTGTTCCGTCAGGTTAAAACCTATCATCATGATTATCCTGAAAAAACTTTGGTAGGTTTTGTCTTTGATGGTGATGCTGATCGCATTGCGGCGATCGATAGCGAAGGAAATTTCTTGAGTTCGCAAATTCTGATTCCAATTCTCTTAGAACATCTTGCCAAAAATCGTGGCTTTAAAGGTGAATTAATTAAAACCATCAGTGGTTCTGATTTGATGCCTAAAGTAGCAGCTCTCTTCGATTTGCCAGTTTACGAAACTCCCGTTGGTTACAAATATATTGCGGAGAGAATGCTTTCAGGAGTTCCTTGTCTATTAGGTGGTGAAGAATCTGGTGGTGTTGGCTACGGTAATCACATCCCAGAGCGCGATGCTTTGCTGTCAGCTCTATATGTATTGGAAGCGATCGCGCAAGCAGGCAAAGATTTGAGCGTTCTCTACAGCGATTTGCAAAAGCAAACTAATTTCTTCTCTCATTACGATCGCATCGATAAGAAGCTTTCAGGAATGGCAGCCCGTGAGAAGTTAGTGGCTACACTTCAGCAGTTCTCTTTAACGGAAATTGCAGGACGAAAAGTAGTCGATGCACAAGCCCCCGATGGCTTTAAGTTCCGTTTAGCTGATGGTAGTTGGCTATTGGTTCGCTTTAGTGGTACTGAACCTTTGCTACGCCTATATTGCGAAGCAGAAACTCCCGAACTTGTACATAAAACTCTCAATTGGATTTCCAATTGGGCTGAGCAATTCAACTAAACACTTTGACCATATAGCAATCCTAAATGGTTTGTGGAAGCGTACCCCAAAAATCTACAAATGATTTAGGACTGCTATACAAAGAACCAAAAGGTGTAGCCCACGCACAGCGTGGGCTACACCTTTTGGTTCTTTTTGGTTGACTTACTTATACCAAAACTAAAAATGGCGTAGCCATTTGTATAGTTGTTTTAAATAATTTGTAGAGGGGGCTTCGACTCCGCTCAGCCCACGGGGTAATCTAGCTTAACGTCAGTTAGGGTTAAGCTGGCAACTTTTGGTCTTTGAGAGAGGGTTTGCGTCGCAAACCCTCTCTCAAAGACCATTTCAAATTATCCCGAACTCACGTTAGCTTAGAGAAGTCGAAGCAGTAGTTTTCATTTGAATTATCTATAGTTTTTAAAATCATTACTGGGCTTGGTTTTCAATTCACGAAAGTGTGACAACACTTTCGTGAATTGGTATTAGACGACAAGACTTAGCAGACTTATAGCTGTCGTCATTCTTAGACATAAAACCCAAATAGTGATGCGGCGCGAAGCACCGCATCACTATTTGGGTTTTGATTTGTCAGGGTTCATACAGGTGACTATCGCTATCGCTAACATTTTTGCTAGTTAGCTCTGTTTTTTGAGTTGTTTAATTCTCTCTAAATCGCGATTCACTTCAAACGCTAATTCCCGATTTTTAGGATCGGTGGTTAGTGCTTTATTGAGATAGATTTCTGCTTCGCGTAACTTCCCATTCAAAATTAACTCACTACTCCAACGATGGTAAGTTACTGCCTGCCAATGGAGCACCTCTGGGGTGTTGGGAAACCTCTCGCTCATTCCTTCTACAACGGCGATCGCTACGACATATTTTTTTTGCTTCAGCAAATCCTGCACACGGCGCAGCATATCCAGCTTCAGTTTTAACTCTGGATTACTACTAATCGGATCGACTGTATTGCTAACCTGCTTTACCTCAATTTTGATTTTGGGATGGGGTTGAGGTGGCTTACTGTAAGTTTTTGGAGGAGGAGGTGGTGGGGCAGAGTTAGCTTGCGATCGCGTAGCGACATTTTTAGAAAAAAGTTCTTTTTCTAAATCTCCCTTATCGGCATCTTTGAGCATTTTGTAAGCTTCTTGGACAAGGCGAAACTTATCGGCGGCAGTAGGATCGTTCTGATTAACGTCAGGGTGATACTTACGTGCTAAACGACGGTAGGCGACCTTAATATCATCTAAGGTTGCATTGCGGGGAACTCCTAAAAGTCGATAGCATTCGGATAGGTGCATGAAGTGAAATTTGACGATAAACAGCAGATCACATTTGATAGCTCACATTAAATTCAGAGGCGATCGCAGTGGCTATTCAGGCTTTTTGCGAATTGTATATTTTCCCTTACTTGTAACAGGCGAACCTTTATTAGCTTCTACAAGCTTAATGTACTTATCCAAAGCTTCCTCCTTAGTTCCATGTTCAGAAATAACATGAACCTTACGACTGCCAGTAATTTCGAGGACAACTTGGTGCATAGCTTGGATAGAGTTTGGATAGCCCTAAATTTCTAAATAGTCTAGCAAATAACTCAAACTAAAAGGGGCGCATTGCGCCCCTTTTAGTTTAGTGATTAGCGCTTAGCAAATTTCTTGGTCATTTTGCGTAAACGAATTGATTCAGGAGTAACCTCAAGAATTTCATCAGGACCAATGTATTCCAAGGCACGTTCAAGGCTCATTTCGATCGGGGCTTGCAACTGCACGATGTCATCAGCACCAGCCGCACGCATGTTGGTAAGCTGCTTGCTCTTACAGACATTCAGTTCCATATCCTGAGGACGATTATTTTCGCCAATAATCATGCCCTTGTACACTTTTGTACCAGGTTTAATGAAGAACACACCGCGATCTTCTGCATTCTTCAAGGAGAACTCAGTTGCCACGCCTTCTTCAAAGGAGATTAGTACGCCATTCCGACGGGCGCTAATTTCGCCAGCCGCAGGACGGTAATCGAGGAAGCTGTGGTTCATAATGCCAGCACCACGAGTTGCGCGCATGAAGTCACCACGGAAGCCAATCAATCCCCGTGCAGGAACGACGAATTCTAGCTGAGAGCGTCCAGTACTAGACATTTGCATATCGATCATTTCGGCGCGACGCTGACCTAAGCGCTCAATACATCCACCGACGGCATCTTCAGGCACATCCAGAACTAGAGCTTCATAGGGTTCGCACTTTTGACCATTGATTTCGCGGTAAATAACTTGAGGCTGAGTTACTTGGAACTCATAGCCTTCACGACGCATGGTTTCGATCAAAATACCCAAGTGCAATTCACCACGTCCAGCTACCGCAAAGCGATCGGGAGATTCAGGATCTTCGGTGACACGTAGCGCGACGTTGGTTTCGAGTTCGCGCAAGAGGCGATCGCGTACTTGGCGGGTGGTGACTAATTTACCTTCTTGTCCAACAAAGGGCGAGTCATTAACGCAGAAGGTCATCTGCAAAGTGGGTTCGTCCACTTTGATCATTGGTAACGCTAGAGGCTCATTAGGGCAGGTAATGGTTTCACCAATATTGGCAGTGGCAAAACCTGAAACTGCCACAATGTTACCTGCGGATGAGGTTTGCATCTCAACCCGCTTTAAACCATCAAATCCTAAAAGTTTGGTGATTTTACCTTTAACGATCGAGCCATCTTCAGTTATGAGAGCAGCTTGCTGTCCCGAAGTAATCGTACCGTTGTGGATTTTGCCAATCACAATCCGACCGAGATATTCGGAATAGTCAAGGGTAGTAACTTGCAATTGTAAAGGCTTGTCAGGATTGCCAACAGGTGGAGATACATGATGGATAATTGCCTCAAACAAAGGCTTCATATCTACACTTTCATCTTCGAGTTGTTCCTTAGCAAAGCCGCCCATGCCTGAAGCAAATAGATAAGGGAAGTCGCACTGGTCATCATCTGCACCGAGTTCGAGGAATAGATCCAGTACCTTGCTGACAGCAACGTGGGGATCGGCAAATTCGCGATCGATCTTATTAATAACGACTAAAGGTCGCAAGCCTTTTTCCAGCGCTTTTTTCAACACAAAGCGAGTTTGGGGCATCGGCCCTTCGTTGGCATCAACGATCAGCAAACAGCCTTCGACCATGCCAAGTACGCGCTCAACTTCGCCACCAAAGTCCGCGTGTCCGGGGGTGTCAACAATGTTGATCAGCGTATCTTTGTATTTAACAGCAGTATTTTTAGAAAGAATGGTAATGCCGCGTTCACGCTCTAGGTCGTTGGAGTCCATCACGCATTCGACAAGGGCTTCACCTTCGCGAAAAGCGCCAGACTGTCTGAGAAGTGCGTCTACTAGAGTGGTTTTGCCGTGATCGACGTGGGCGATGATGGCGACGTTGCGGATGGGGAGAGACATGGGTGATGTATCGAGTTGATCGAAAAACTTATTATTTCTTTATCTATTATGCTCGAATTTGTCAAAAAACTTTGCATTAGTAATTGTCAATACAAAAAGGCGGTGCTATGCACCGCCTTTTTGTATTTTGAACTGTGATTGCACTACAAAGGACTTAACCCACTCTGTTGCAGCAAATTAAAGGAGTCTTTGAAAATCATTACTACCCCTAAGCCCAACAAAATTACAAGTCCGCCTTGCATCACATTATTCTGTAACTCTTCGGGTAAGGGTTTACCTCCACGCAAAGCCTCGATCGCTAAAAACACCAATTGACCGCCATCGAGAGCAGGCAAGGGCAAAATATTGATAATCGCGAGGTTAATACTAATGATTGCTGTGAAATCAAATAATGCTGCTGCATCGGATTTAACTAATTCTGAACCCATTGCCACGATCGCTACAGGACCAGATAACTGCGAAGCCGTATTTTGGAAATTGGTTGCTAGTTGTTTTAAACCTTGAACGGTCAACAGGACTAAGCGCTCAAAACTCAGAGTCGCATTATCAATTGCTTCGCCAATATTATGAACAGATCGACGATGGGGCTTACCTGTAAAGTCCAGTCTGACACCAATTCTGCCCTTGCCCTCAAGCCCTTCAGGCAAAATGGGCACTTGCATCAACTCACCGTCACGCATTACCTGCAAATCCACGGTTTGATTAGCATTTTTGGCAATCAAGGACTGGAAGCGATCTAAGGTGGTCAAACTGGTGTCAAATTTTGTACCGTTAGCCGCCAAGATAATATCACCAGAGTGTAGTCCTGAAACTGCCGCAGGTGCATTGGGTTCGAGGATTTTAGTAATTCTTACCCCCGGTTGATCGACCGTGCCGATACCAACGCTCAGGGTCATGACTAATAAAACTAGATAGGCAAATACAAAGTTAGCGATGACCCCTGCGCTGATCACGATCGCGCGATCGACGATGGGTCGATTTTTCATTAAGTTGGGATCATTAGGCGGGATATCGCTATCTTCGTCATCATCGGGAAAGCCCACATAACCACCGAGGGGAATTGCCCGCAGCGCATATTCCGTTTGCTTGCCCTGATATTTCCACAGTACAGGTCCAAACCCAATCGAAAATCGATTTACATGAATACCTTGTACACGGGCAGCCATAAAGTGTCCGAGTTCATGAACCAATATCAGAATCGCAAGTACAGCAATTGCAGGCAATGCAGACATAAGCTTTGCTCTAAGAATTTACTAAGAATAATTTGGGATGACGTTGAATGTGAGATGCAATACACACAGATTGTTTTGCGATCGTAACACAACCAAAAGCAGAGGGACGCTATGTAAGCTTTCAGTTCTAGCGATTTCTTAGGATTCACCCTAAAAATCTTTATGTTAAGATTGATGTATATATGTCATAAATTATTTCAATAAATTACTTTTTGTTAACAGAGTGTGTAAGCCAATGAATAATACGATTCGCTTTGCTGCTTCCATTGGTCGCCTCATCGTGAGTTCCGACTCTGCGCCTATCTCATTAACCCAAGCTTCATTACTCTTGCTCAGAGTGGTACTGGGCACAGTAATGATCCACAACGGTTTAGATAAACTGTCTGATATTCCTAGCTTCGCAGAAGCCTATGTCCAAGTGATCGGCTTACCATTTCCCATCTTTTTTGCATATTGTGCAGCAATTACGGAATTAGTGGCTTCACCTCTATTAGCTTTAGGTTTTTTGACTAGACCTGCGGCTTTAGGGCTATTTACAACAATGCTGGTGGCAAACTATCACCATATTTTAGTTGGTGGCTTTTCTATCCCATCGATTGAACTATCTTCGATTTATGCAGCATCCTTTGCCTTCTTCGCTATTTACGGTGGCGGTAAGTATGCGATCGATGCCTTAGTTGACAATATGCTGAGCAAATTACTATCTGGTGACTCCACTGCCCCACAGATGGCTAAGGTCAAAATTTCCAGCAAATAGAAAGTGTCTAGACCATAAGCTGTGGCACAAACTGCGTTTGCGCCACAGCTTATGGTTTCTGTATTTAATGCAATCAGCTACTACAGCACTTTGCGATTTCTCATAAAACAGATAAATTTTGAAAAAGCTTGCAAAGCAAGCTTTTTCAAAATTTATCTGTACTACATAAACCCTAAATGTGCTGTAATAACCTCCTCAATTCATTTTTTAGGTTTGCAAAGTTTACAAGCCAACAAAAAAGCGGTAGTGCTAAATAGGTAAGGATGGGCGGCGCGAAGCGCCGCCCATCCTTACCTATTTAAATCCCACCAAAAAAGCCTTGCTATGCAAGGCTTTTTTGGTGGGATTTATAGAGAATGACTAAACAAACCCTCTCTCAAAGTGTGTTCTAAATTATTCCAAGCTCACATTAATAATGTCTCAAGGAAGATGACAGCCTAGAGATTATTGATACTTTTTGATGATTTCTCAAACTAAATAGGCGATCGCAAATTATATTAGCCCAATTTATTTTAATTTATATAAAAACGTATCAGATAACACTTTTTTATTTAACACCATAGCCACGATAACCATGCTGTAGAAGTATCCTCACAAGTTCATCACAATTAACTCTGGACGATATTTTCAACAATATTTTTGACAAAAATTTATGTCCCAATTCTTGTTTTTAATTAGATAAATATGTGGACATAATTAAACCCAAGATCAAAAACCTGTAGGATATACTGTGCTTACACTACAGTCTTTTGAGCTTTATATTTAACTGCACCCAGTTACTTACTCAAATCATCTCGCATAAATAATCATAAATAATATTTTTAAGAAATATTTTTAAGAAATATTTTCAAGATCATTCAATAATTGAAGATGACTGCGCTAGAATATGTGCGGATGAGTATTTCTTGATCGCATGTTTGTTTTCAGTATTGACAGTCGTCTTCTGTTTCATCGTGGCAGGCTTCTTTCCGAAATCTCTATCTCTACACATCTCTGATTGTTGAAGCAAGTATTATGTCTATTTATGTTGGTAATCTCTCTTACGAGGTTACAGAAGATGATTTAAAAGCCGTATTTGCAGAATATGGCAAAATCACCCGTGTCCATCTACCTATTGATCGTGAGTCAGGTCGTCCACGCGGTTTTGCTTTTGTGGAAATGACAGCAGAAACCGAAGAAGATGCAGCTATCGAAGCGCTTGATGAAGCAGAATGGATGGGGCGTTCACTCAAAGTGAATAAGGCTAAGCCTCGTGAAAGCTCTGACTCCTTTGGTGGTGGCAGAGGCGGATTTAAGGGAGGCGGTGGTCGTCCTTCTGGCGGCGGCGGTCGTAACCGTTACTAATTAAAAAAGAGGGGGTGCAAAGCACTCCCTCTTTTTTATTGGTTTATGGAGCGTCTTAAGGCTGAACCATCACCAATGATTCCTAAATTTCTGATGGTTTGATGTTTTCTCGCTTCTTCGAGCTTGTTGAGGTCGTTGTAGCTAACCCAAGCAATACAGTCTACGGGGCAAGTATCGATCGCTTCCTGTACCAAATCTTCTTCATCGCCATCTTGGGCAATGACCCTTGCACGTCCATAGTCCTGCTCTAAAAAGAAAGTACCACTAGCTGTATGGGCACAATGTCCACAACCAATACATACAGTTTCATCGACAAACACTGCATTTTGTCGCAAATCACCACCCAGTTCGGGCTCAAAGCCAGAGCGATCGCTGATATCTGGCTCTAAACCCGTAGACGATGGTTCGACTGTATGAACAGGCAAATTATCCATTCCAACGCTGGAGAACTAAACGTACTGAGCCATCTTCACGTACTTGCTGCTCAGCGAGAGCAAATCCTTGATTGCTAGATTCATTCATCACTGTGGCGATCGCATAGCGCTGAGTGAGCTTTTGCAAGAAACTTTCTACAGTCCAAGGCTGTTGCCAAAACTGCATATCAGCGACTAGGGCATATTCAGAACCATTCCACTGAAAGCCAACATCATAACCATTGTCTTGGGCAATTACCACTTCAGCCTCGGTTGTTGCACCTTGATGACCGCGCATGGGCGATGCTCCAGACTTCCAGTTGACTCCTAAGTCAGTTAGAGCCTTTTGAAGTGGTTCTAAACTACGGATTTGGGTTTTTACTTGGCTAAAATGTGACATAGGGTTTATCCTGACTTCGATCTAATGGGCAAATGGACGGAATTTTTAAATTTTTTTGTTTAATCTGGTGAAAACTCGGATTTTCAGGGCTTTATTACCATTGACTAAATCTAGAAGCGTCCATATCTGACACGCGATCGAGTTGTGTAGCCGACTGAGATGTAAGTTGCTGTTGAGCAAAATTTTCGGAAGTTAACTCTCTATGAGCGACTATCCCTAGTTTTGCTTCGATTGCTGCTGTCACCTCAGCACAACTAGAACCGACAATGCCTGTCACACGCTCTTCGACGCGACCATCTGGGTAAATAATGAATTCCAGAGTTTCCATGCTGGTTCTAGCTATTGAGTTAATAGACAGTTTGACGCAAAGTTTATAGAAACGTCAAGAAGTTAACTCTGCAAAATTAACAGGCTTTTTTGATGCTTGTAATAGAGCGATCGCAATGTTTAGCAAGGATTTTCAGGTTTTTATTAATTAATTAAATTTATTTTAATTTTTTTGAATTTGCCTAAACTGTAACAAGACACTCCTTAAGGAATAGGGAAGAAATTGTCATGCTTCGCTCTAAATGTTCTGATTGGTTAGAAAGCGCCCCCTTTCGGGGGCGCTTCCAATATCTCTATATAGATTATGCAAATGGGAATTGCAGATCGAGGATTTGGGCGATCGCATATCTGGTTGATAGTCCCACTTTAATAAATGCCCAATTAAAATCCCTAACTGATTGCGGAGTTCCTGCTTTTGCTGCCTACCCAAAGCTAAAATCTCCTCTACCATATTTTCAATATCTAGACCCTGCCATTGCCCCAAACGTAATAATTTAGATTGCTCTTGTGTCCAAGCATAAAAATCTTGTTCATATTGATTAATAGCTTGACTGCCAACGAGAGTATTAGAGCGATCGCCTTGCAAATTTTGATTTAAGTCTGATTGCAGCGTTGACTAACAAAAAAATGGTACTGCCAGAGTAAAAATTGCTAAAAATGGAAAAAAGACAAATGGGCGAAATAAGATAACTCTCTGGTTACGAGCAGTCTGCGATCGCTATCTGAAGGCAAACCCTATAACCATAATTAAAAATATCAATACAGCGATCGGTTTGACTATTTCCCAAGTAGGGATCATCTGCACAAAGCTCATACTGATCAGCACAGGCAAGCCAGATAGGATAATTAGCTGCTTTAGAGCTTGAGAATTTGTAAATACTTTTTTTAACACTGTAATGAAGAAAAGCCTCACACGTTTATGGAAGCAAGCTCGCACTCAAATTTTAGTTTGGTATATCGTCTTAATGACAGGTTCCACAGTAGGAGCCATTTTGGCAATTCGTCATACTCTATTTGTTGAGTTAGACATCAGGGTCAAAAGCTCTCTGATAAATGAGCTAGAAGAGTTTAAGCGTTTGCAATTGGATCGCAATCTTAAAGATGGTCAACCTTTAATTGAAAACGTTGCCACATTGTTTGATAAGTTCTTATCCCGAAATGTGCCAGATGACGATGAGTATTTTATTGCGATCCTCGATCAACGTTTCTATGATGCTAGCTCTAGAGCTTTGCCTAAAGTATTGCAACCTGAGCAATTACTGGTCAAACAATGGGAAAAAACTACTCATCAAGGATTTGGACAAGATACAACTTCTGAAGGAGAGATTGTTTATTTGACCCATCCTATCTATATTGATAAAAAGTTAAAGGGCGTATTAGTAATTGCTCATATCACCGTAGGGGAACGTCAAGAAGTCCATGATGTACTAATCATCATTATCAATATCATGCTGTTGGTACTAGTGATTGCATCTATCCTTGCATGGCTGACCGCAGGACGTATTTTAAAGCCATTACAGTCACTGACCGAAGCTGCTCGTAATATTAGCGAGTCCGACTTAACTCAACGCATTAAAATCAAAGGTAATGGCGAAGTTGTAGAACTAGCAGCTACTTTTAATGACATGATGGAGCGCCTTGAGCAAGCTTTTACTAACCAGAAGCAATTCATCAATGATTTAGGGCATGAACTCCGAACGCCGATCACGATTATTCGCGGACATCTTGAATTAATGGGAAATGATCCTCAAGAACAGGATGAGACTCTCGCATTAGTTATGGATGAGTTAGATCGGATGACTATTTTGGTGAATGACTTGCTCTTACTCGCCAAATCTGAACAACCTACTTTTTTGCACCTAGAATCGATCTCCCTCGATCTGTTGATGACTGAACTCTATGCCAAGGCTCAAGCGATCGCGCCGCGACAATGGCAACTAGAGGGGCAACTAGATGTAGTTGGGGATTGTCAAATTTATGGCGATCGCTATCGCATTACCCAAGCCGTGATGAATTTGGTTCACAATGCCACGCAGCATACTCATCCCAATGATCGCATTAGTTTGGGTGCTGCCATCACTGATACAGAGGTGCAAATTTGGGTTGAAGATACGGGAGAAGGTATTTCCCCAGAGGATCAGCCACATATTTTTAAGCGCTTTAGTCGTGGTCAAAACCATCAAATCCGCGTATCCGATGGCTCTGGTTTGGGGCTAGCGATCGTCCAGTCGATTGTCCATGCTCACGGGGGCTCGATTAGACTTCAGAGCAATTTGGGAACTGGATCGACCTTTACTGTCGTCTTACCCAAATAAGGGCTTCGCAGTAAAATAAGAACCCATTTTTTTGATGGTGCGGCTTTGCCGCACCATCAAAAAAATGGTTATTTATTAAGTTGCAAAGCCCTAATCACAAGTTTAAGGTTGTGTTATGGCTCATATATTAATTGCCGAAGATGAAACAAGGATTTCTGCTTTTATTGAAAAGGGACTGCGATCGCATGGCTTTACCACCAGTGTTGCCAAAAATGCCAACGCTGCACTTCAGTTAACTCAATATGGTGAGTGTGATCTATTGCTACTAGATCTAGGACTACCTGGCAAAGATGGGCTGGATGTTTTAGAAGAATTACGCGGTCAGGGAGTAAATTTACCAATTATTATTCTGACGGCAAGAAACGATATTGAAGACAAAGTTGCAGGGTTAGAGAGTGGCGCTGATGACTACATGACCAAACCTTTCCAGTTTGCCGAATTATTAGCCCGTGTGCGGTTGCGGCTCAAGAAAAAAAATAATCATCACAATAATGAAACGACGCAACTCGTAGCTGGTCATATCACTTTAGATTTACGAACTCGTAAGGCTTACATCGGCTCACAGGAAATCGATCTGCCTGGACGAGAATTTAACTTAGCCGAAACTTTCTTTCAGCACCAAGGTCAAGTGCTGAGCCGCGCTCAATTATTAGATCGGGTCTGGGGCTACGACTATGATCCTAGCTCTAATATTGTTGATGTATATGTGGGCTATCTCCGCAAAAAGCTTGGTAATGATTTCATTGAGACAATTAGAGGAGTAGGCTACCGCTTGCAGCTTTCCTAAGAATTTTCTCATGCAATTCTTAAATAACCTTCATGCACAAAACCTATTGTACAAATTGTTGAAGTTGAGAACTTCACCTATAGCCATTAGCTATACCAATCAGCAATTTTATTCAATTAGGATAGTTCGACACATGAAAAAAGTACATTTTGCAGCGATCGCCTTGTTAACCTTCACTGGACTGAATCTTCCTGTAGCGCCTAGCATGGCTGAAGAAATTTCTTGCCAAGGAACCTTGGGAGCAGTCACCGTTGATAACGTCAAAGTACCTTCTGGTAAAACTTGTAACCTCAATGGTACTCGTGTGCAAGGAACTATTAAGGTTGAGTCCAATGCCACATTAAACGCTCGTGGTGCGCGTATCGTTGGTGATGTCCAAGGCGAAAATGCTGCTGCTGTAAACGTTTTGAATCAATCAACAGTAGGTGGTAGTATTCAAGTCAAGCAAGGTATTGCCGCTAATGTTTCCACCTCAACTATTAATGGAGATGTCCAATTTGACTCCAATCGGGGAGCTTTGGTGGCAAACAGCAATCGAATTGGTGGTAGTTTGCAAGCATTTCAAAACACTGGCGGTCTCCGTGTTAACACCAATCGTATTGACGGTAACCTACAATGCAAAGAGAACCGTCCTTTCCCTCTAGGTGGCGGCAATATTGTCCAAGGTAGCAAAGAAGATCAGTGTTCTGCGCTATAAGTAGCTAGGCATAATTAATTACAAAGCAAAACCCGTAAAGTTGCGCCCCGCAGGGGCGCAACTTTACGGGTTTTGGTAATTTATTTTGCACAGGTACTTAATCCCAAAAATGAAGGCGGCGCAAAGCGCCACCTTCATTTTTTTACGAAGACATCAAAAAAGGCACTTGCTTAGCAAGTGCCTTTTTTGATTTAGGTTAATGGAATCGGGCAGAGTCGAACTGCCGTCCGCACTAGCGCCTAACCTCCCAGTCATTCACAGGTTTATCCAATCTAATCCTCGTGGAGGGAACTGCTATTTATCTCTAGCAATGGGAGATGCACTGATAAAGTCTTAAGCGAAAAGCCTACCAGAGAAAGCTATTCACAGCATCCGTTGATTGGTTGAGTGGGGCATTTAACGGAGTCATACACCACTCCTCGAAACCGAAAAGTTTGGTTCTTAGGCTGCTACTGGAGCTGCTTTACGAGAGAAAGATACAATGTTGTTCGCATGTACTTGTTTGAGCCATTGATTTACGAGAGATAGCCCGCTCTCGACCTGCATCAAGGGATAGCTTCTACTAACACGTCGAAACCCTTACGATCCCTTATGCTCTAAATATAACATATAAATATTAAGCATGAGCTACAGTGCTGTGCAATGACTTGCATGAAACCCAGCAACATTTTTAAAAGCGTGGTGAAGTTGCGCTTTTAAAAATGTTGCTGTAATACTGATCGCCAAGCCAACCTACGGTTAAAATTCCACCAACTTAATTGATGCTCCTAAATTATTAAGGTAAAGGTAAAAAAGTGACTATTGCAGGCACAGAAACTGAATATATATCTTCCAAGGAACTCAAAGATTTGCATGGTTTTACCGATCCAACAATCAAAAAATTCTTGGGTGAATGTGACAAGACTGAGAAAAACACTAAAAGTAAAAGTGCACCAATTAAGCTCTACAGTCTGGAAAGAGTTAACAAGATATTAAGCGATCCATCATTCATTGAATGGCAAAACAAGAAACAATCATCAACTTCTAAACGCAAACAGGCTATTGTCAATATCGAAGCATCCCCAAATGTTGCGGTAGTTCCCAAATTTCAAGCGATCGCTACTGAGTCTATTCCACAACCTGATGCCTTTGATTTTGCTCAGGAATTATTGCCATTAAAAACAGCAGATTGGACTGATTTTCAATGGCAGCATTTTAGAGAGGAAGATGAGGGGGAATTTTCAGAAGAACAAAAACTACATGCTGTGACGACAGTAAACAAAATGTTGGCATCTGCCTATTGGTTTACTCCACAAGATTTTTTTAATGCTTTTAGTCAGTATGGTAATTGTGACGAATACAAATCAGATTTAGTAAGTGATTATAAATCAAGTATCTTGGCTCATGGCTGGATGGGCATCCCCCTTGTTAGTCTGATGATTTGCGATCGCCAAAATCCTAACAAAATCCGTTTAGATTCTGGGCATCACCGATGGATTGCGCTCAAAGAGTTATCAGAAATGGGGCAACTTCCTAGCGATTTTAAAATTCCAGTCTTTGATTTAAAGGGATTACGCTCAATCGTTAGGGATCAATATAAGTCAAATTTAGATTTTGCTCTAAGCTATGCAGTTACTGGTGGTAGATTGGGGCATGACTTTGCTCTAAGAGTCATCTCGAAAAATTGGTTTACAAGGCTTTGTACTGGAGTTGATTGCTCTTATTAAATTTAAATGTATTGATGAAGTCAAACCAATACTCAATTTATAAGATTAGAGCTAAGCCGCTATATGAAGTAGTGCCGCAAGGACGAACGCGATCGCTAGTTTTGTAGTAGATCGTGTAACACATCAAGTTTTACTTAGGACATAAGACCAGCAGATGAGTTGCGATACGAAGCGCCGCAACTCATCTGCTTAGGTTTTGGTTTGTACTAGCTAACTCTTTTTTTGCCATAACAATAACGTGAGTTCGGGATAATTTGAAATGGTCTTTGAGAGAGGGTTTGCGACGCAAACCCTCTCTCAAAGACCAAAAGTAAAACCCTTGCTACGCAAGGGTTTTACTTTTGGTCTTTTAAAATTTGCCAGCTTAACCCGAACTGACGTTAACAATAAGAAGACTCTGCCTCATTTATTGACTCCTCAGCAATCTTTGCGCTGGAGTGACCTTATGCCTTTACTCTCTTGGCAATTGTGGTTGGCTCGTCAACTGGTTATTGATCATCCTTTACCTTGGCAGAAACCTCAAACTAATCTCACCTTTGGTCGGTTCACTCAGGGCTTTACCTCACTTTTAGTCAGGATTGACTCTCCTGCTTTTCATCCGAAATCTCTCGGTAAGTTTCTTGGTTGGAATTCTGGTCGTAAGCTCTCTCCTTTTCCTCGCTTTCCCATCGTAAAAAAACGTCCTTTTCCTCACAAAAAGGGCAACTAAGACCACCCTAATTCCTAATCCTAAATATTCTCCTTTGCATTCTCTTGGATTTGCTCATTTCTCCACTCTCTGGGGCATTTTTTCCTGCTCTTTTTCTGCTTTTCTTTATCAAATTAGTCTAGACTCCAGTTATAGCAATGCAAGAGATAGCTAGGACAAATCAAAACCCAAATAAGTGAAGGCGGCACGAAGTGCCGCCTTCACTTATTTGGGTTTTATGTCCTAAGCAAACCTTCCGTTGCAACATACTGCTGCCAACCCTTAAACGTTTTCTAAGCAAAGATAAGAATTTTCTCATGCTTCTCTCATCAGCATCTTATTAAAAAAGGGTTAAGTAAAAGTTAATCGGCAATTAAGTCCTAGCCTTAAGCTTTTGATTGCTCTACCACCTAGCAAGTGATAAATGCAAACTATACAGCGGGTAAAGACAGAGAGAGTCCTAATTTATTTCCGTTATTGGTTAGTAAGAAATGAGCTTTGTTGTTCCAAATCATCAACTCCACATGTTCCAGTCATTAAAGTATTTGAAGCCATTACTCCCGATTGCTGGAATTACTTTAGCTGCAATTGCGATCAATTTTGCTCAAGATCTATCGATCTCAGGGCGCTGGTCTTTATTGATTTTTTGCTCAACAGTCATCCTTTGGACGTTGACAAAGTTGAACGTGAGTTATGTCGCACTGGTAGCAACGTTGGCTCTAGTCTTGACCAGAGCAGTTCCCCAAGATCTTTTTTTCGAGTCCCTTGGACATGAAATTATATGGTTAATGATTGGGGCTTTTATATTGGGCGCTGCAATTCAGAAGACTGGGCTTTCGGCTCGACTAAATCAATTGATTATGGGGCGAGTTAAGACAGTAAGCGGATTATTTTGGGCGATGACAGCATTTATTATTCCGCTCTCTTTTTTGATTCCTTCTACATCAGGACGAGCCGCAGTTACTTTGCCCATCTTCCGCAGCGTAACGACAGAGATTCGTGACCCCAAAATCAGTCGTGGATTAGCAATTTTAATTCCGACAATCATCTTGGTTTCCACAATTGTTTCCTTGGTAGGTGCTGGTTCCCATCTGATTGCCAATGAATTACTCACGCAGATGACAGGGCAACATATTTCTTTTGGGCAATGGGCTTTATATGGATTGCCTTTCGGAATCATTGCTAGTTTTGGAGCTTGTGGAGCGATCTTATATGCATTCCTAGATCGCAGACAGCGTCAGAAACCTATCCAAATCTCAGCCGAGAGTGCGGTTAAATCCAATCTTTCTCGATTGGAGTGCATGACTTTATTGATTGCCATTGGCATGTTAGCGTTGTGGTTAACAGAAGGATTGCATGGCTTAAAAATTGCTACAGTTTCTATCTTTGGCGCAGCGTTACTAGCACTACCTAATATCGGCGTCATGAGCTGGAAAGATGCGCTCAAATCGGTATCTTGGAATCTGATTATTTTCGTCAGTTCAGCTTTAGTCATAGGGCACTCGCTAGTCCAGTCTGGTGCATCTAAATGGGTGATTGACCATACATTTAATATGAGCGGAATTGCAAATCAAGAATCGCAAATCATGATTCTGCTAATTTTGACAGCGATCGCTTTAACTTCTCATCTCTACATGACATCTCATACAGCTAGAGCTGTAGCCTTAGTCCCTGCATTTTTATCCTTAGCAGCAACGTTGAATCTAAATCCAGTTGCAGTAATGTTTATTGGGACTTTAGGAATGGACTACTGCTTAACAATGCCTGTGAGTTCTAAAGCATTACTCATCTTCCAAGACTGCGAAGAAAAAACATTCAATTCTAGAGATTTGCTGCGTCTAAGTCTAATCATGATTCCCTTGCATTTGGGGTTAGTAATTGTGTTTTACCTCACCTACTGGCAATGGGTTGGACTGAAGTTTTAACTATCACCTCCATGAGCTGCAATAGAGAGCTGCATCTAGAAGTATTTGATTCAATTTTACAACACTTTTTTTGCAACATTTTTTAGGGATTTAGGAAAAAATTATGACTTTAAATATTCTTATAGCTCCATCTGGATTTAAAGAAAGCATTGGTGCGGATGAAGTTGCTGACTGTATTGCTGAAGGTATTTTGCGAGTGATTCCTGATGCAAACATTCGGAAAGCACCGCTCGTTGATGGAGGAGAGGGTTTTACAAAAGCCTTAGTTACAGCAACAGGTGGAACAATTCATGAAATGGAAGTAATGGGTCCCGTGGGACAACCTGTACAGTCTCACTTTGGTTTTTTGGGTGGAACTTATCAAAAGACGGCTGTTTTGGAAATGGCGGCGGCGGCAGGGTTGCGGTTAGTTCCTCGCGATGTTCGCGATCCACAATTAACAACAACTTATGGAGTTGGACAATTAATTCGTGCTGCGCTGGATCTTGGCGCTGAAAGAATTTTAGTTGGGTGTGGAGATTCTGGTACGAATGATGGAGGCGCAGGTATGGCTCAGGCACTAGGAGTAGAACTTCTGGATGATTGCGATCGCCCCATTGGCTTGGGTGGAGGAGAGTTGCGCAGGCTCGATCACATTCGCACCGACCATCGCGATCCACGATTGGCAAATGTACAAATTGATGTCGCTTGTAATTGGCATAATCTCTTGTGCGGGACTAGTGGTGTAGCACGAGTGTTTGGTCCTCAGAAAGGAGCTTCTCCAGAAGTTGTAGCATCCTTGGAATCTGCTCTTGAAAAGTATGCGGCAGTAATTGAGCAGACTTTCCATTTAGATGTGCGAGAAATGCCAGGAAGTGGAGCTTCTGGTGGTTTGGGAGCAGGTTTGTTTGCATTACTAGGAGCAAAACTGCATCCTCGCTATAACATTGTGATGGAATATTTGGAATTAGATCGCTGGTTGCCACAGAGTGACTTAGTCATCACTGCTGAAGGTTGTATTGACTTTCAAACACCACGAGGTAAGATTCCTGTGGAGGTGGCTAAACGAGCGAAGCGCTATAATTTACCTGTGATTGCGATCGCAGGAACGATTGGGGAAAATGCTTCAATCAATATTGAGCATGGCATTGATGCGTTTACTACAATACTAGAAAGTCCTTGCGACTTGGCTGAAGCGATCGATCAAGCACCAATTTTAGTAGCGAATGCAGCCGAAAGAATGGTGCGGATGCTCGCCTTGGGTTATGACTTACCGCGAACTGCTCAATTGTCGATCATTCATCCAAGTCTGCCAAAATCAGCTTAGGGACTTGCTTCTGTAAACCATTGAGGGCTTCTTCAAAACCATTAAACATCATTTTGGTTTGCATTGTTTTGGGCAGCCTACAAAACTTGGCGTTTTTCGTTGGCTAATTTCTGATTGCTTATCTTTTGGTTCACTGGCGTACTCAATGGTCGTCTCCTCCTTTCTTGGACTGGAAATCTGCCTCTGATTTAACCCTTTCGATTTTATTTGCATCTGATCTTTGGTTGAAACTTCTCAAATATATCCAAGTTAGTGCCAATATTGCTGCTCGTCATGGCTTGGTATAGCAGTTTTCAAATGAGCATAAGCAAGGTAAAATGGAGAGAAAATGCAAACAAAAAAAGCGTATTCACAGGATTTGAGAGAACGAGTAATCGCAAGCTATCAAAAAGGGAAAACTACGATGAAAGAAGTAGCAGATAGGTTTGCTGTAAGTCGAAGTTGGATCAATAATCTGGTGCAAAGACAAAAACAAACAGGAAGTGTGTCGGCAAAACCCCATGGTGGAGGAGCAGTAGCCAAAGTCAATGCAACCCATTACCCAAAGCTCGAAGCAATCATTGATGGACAAAACGACATAACCTTGCTAGAAATCAGACAAAGGTTCACGGAAAAGACAGGGATATTGGTAAGTCAGTCCACGATTTGTCGAGCCTTGCAGGAAATCGAGTTAACCCGTTAAAAAACTTTTCATGCCGACAAACAAGAAAGTGAAGCAGTCAAACAGTTGAGACTAGAATACCAACTGATGATGTGGGCAATCGAAACCAATAATCTGGTGTTTATCGATGAGTCAGGCACAAACCTAAAATATGGCTAGGACTTATGCAAAGTCAAAAAAAGGAACAAGAGCACATGGGTGCAAACCACACAACAAAGGTAAAAATCTGACCATAATCGCGGCGATCACCATTACGGGTGTAATTGCGGCTCTATCATTTTTTTGTAGTAACAATGCGGTAACTTTTTTGTTTTATGTGACTGAGGTACTTGTACCACAGCTAAACGATACGATGGTCGTTGTGATGGACAATCTCAATCTCCACTGTAGCGATGAGGTCAAAACTGCGATTGAGCATACTGGCGCTAAACTGATTTTCTTACCCACTTATTCTCCTGATTTATCACCGATTGAGATGTTTTGGTCAAAAGTCAAATTCATTTTGCGTTCAATTGCTCCGAGAAGCACTGAGCAGCTTCATGAGGCTATTACTCTCGCTTTCAATTCTGTTTCCGAATCTGACTTCTTTGGTTGGTTTTATGAATGTGATGCTCGTACCACACTCATTTGAAAACCGCTATAGCTGAGCGAAGTCGAAGCCATAGGTAATTTAATTAATTGCAAGTCCCTAAAATTAACAAACTGTTTTTAATCACGATAAAGCTTGTTTCGTCTTGAGTTTAAGATTTGGACTAAGCTAAGTTGCTAAAATGTAAATGTTAAGATAGATATATATTTCTGGATTGTGAGTAGATGAGCATATTAAGACCTAAAACCAGAGATTGTTGTGCCTACTGTGCGGACGGAACAATCTCTGGTTTTAGGTTTTCAGTTTATTTATGCCTAGCTACTTATATCATTCATAAATGATATGTGAGATTAAATATGTTGTGAGAGTGCGCCCCTTCGGGGCGCACTCTCACAACATATTTAGGATTGCTATATATGTTGTTTAAATTTACAAAAGAGAAAATTGATCAACATTAAGATAGAAATATATTTTCGGCTTATACATGTTGTTTAAATTTACAAAAGAGAAAATTGATCGACATCCTACAGCCAACAGCAGAGGAATGTCCCTTCAAACAGTATTAATTGTTCCACTTATACTGCAAATCCTTTTGGTGCTTATACTTACTAGTTGGTTATCATTTCAAAATGGACAAAAATTCGTTGCGAATATTTCCAGCAAATTAAGTCAAGAGATTGGGCAACGTATTCACAATCATCTTCAAAACTATCTGGAAGTACCCCATCAGTTTAATCAGTCCCAAGAAGCCATATTTCAGAATCAGTGGCTAAATTACAACAATCTTAATGAAATTGGGGGGTTTTTAGTAAAACGCTTACACCATCACCCTTCTTTAAACTACACAGCATGGGCTAACGAACAAGGCAGATATGTTGGCATCTCCAAATCGTCTTCTTTAGGATACGAGATTGAACTTGTAGAAGATCCGCTTACAAAAGAATATCTTACCTATGGTATTGGATTAGATGGCAAAAGGGGAGGCTTTTTACGCAAGTCTCCTCCCTATGATCCACGTACAAGACCTTGGTATATAGAGGCAAAGCGAGCAGGAACCGCTAAATGGAGTTCAATCTATGTATGGTTTGACAACTCTAAAATAGCACTTGATGCAGTCTTACCCATTTATGCAGATATTAACCAGTCAAGTCTTTTGGGAGTGATGGATACACCTATTACCCTTGAAGAAATCAGTAGATTTTTAAGGAACTTGCGAATTGGTAAGACAGGACAAGCATTTATTGTGGAGCGCAATGGCTTACTAGTAGCTAGCTCTACTAAGGAAAATTTATTCCGATCGCAAAATGAGCAACTTGAGAGAATATTAGCATCGGAGAGTGAAAATATCGTAACTGCCCAACTATTTCAGCAATTGGCTCCAAAGCTTGATCAATTAAACTATCTAGACAATCCCCAAAGCTTAAATATCAATATTAATAATGAACAGTATTTTGTTCAATTACTCAACTTTCAAGATGATCGCGGATTAGATTGGCTAATTGTGATTAGTCTTCCTAATCAGGATTTTAGTGAAGAAATATTTGCCATAATTCGCTGGAATTTGGCGATCTCTACTTTAATTATTCTCATCACTATTATCTTTTTAGTTAGAACTGCGAGCTTTGTTGTAAATCGGATTATGAAAGTAATCCAGAAGGCAAATGCTATCTCAAGGGGAGAATGGCAAAGACCAATTGCAGAGATCGGGGCAGCAGAATTAAGGCTACTAGCCAAATCCTTTAATCAGATGTCATCACAATTGCAAAATTCTTTTCAGGAGATGCAATACTCCGCTTCTTATGACCTCTTAACGGGATTACCAAATCGCCAAACTTTTCTATCTGCGCTTAGTGCCGAAATAACTAAATCTAGAAATCCTGAAAATTCGGGCGAACAATTTGCTGTTCTCTTTTTTGATCTTGATGACTTTAAACGAATTAATGATGGATGCGGGCATCTAATCGGCGATAGCCTGTTACGAGATGTTGCAACAAGGATTCAGGAATGTTTATCAGAGAATGACTTGCTAGCAAGATTTGGTGGCGATGAATTTACAATTTTGTTGCGAAATTTAAATAATGCTTCACAGGAAGCGATTGTTGTTAGTGAAGCGATTAGACAAGCGCTGCGACAGCCTTTTTATGTAAGCTCTGGGACATTTTTTGTTAGTATTAGCATCGGTATTTCCGTGAGTACTGCTAATTATGAATATGCAGATAGCTATCTTCGTGATGCTGATACAGCTATGTATGCCGCAAAAAAAGCTGGTAAAGATCGCTATGAGATCTTTGGCATACTCATGCATCTGCAGATTGCTGATCGGTTGCAATTGGAAACAGAGTTAAGGAAGGGTTTAGACCGCGAGGAATTTATAGTCTATTACCAGCCGATTGTTTCTATTCAAACTAATCAAGTTATTGGTTTTGAAGCTTTAGCCCGTTGGAACCACCGTTTTCTTGGCTTTGTCTCACCTGCAAAATTTATCCAAGTCGCTGAAGAGGCTGGACAAATTTCGCGCTTAACTAAGTTCATTTTGCGTCAAGCTTGTACGCAATTAAAGCAATGGCGAGATCAATTTAGTTGTGCAGAAAAATTATTTGTAAATGTTAATTTATCGAGCCGAGATTTTATCGATCCGATGCTAGTCGATAATATTGCCGCAGTGGTTCGAGAGACTGAATTGCCACCTCAGAATTTAAAACTAGAACTCACGGAGTCGATTATCGCTAGCAATCTGCAATCGGTTGGCTTTGCACTTCAAGATTTGCGATCGCTTGGTATTGGAATCTGTATAGATGATTTTGGAACAGGTTACTGCTCATTGCAATATCTATTGCTATTGCCCGCGAATACCCTCAAAATTGATCGAACATTCATTGATCAATTAACTGGGAATAAACAAGCGGAACAGATTATTTCTCTATTTGTGAATTTAGCGCATGGGCTGAATATGGAAGCTGTGGCTGAAGGTATTGAAGTGCAAGAGCATGTGGACATTCTCAAGCGTTTGGATTGTGATTTTGGTCAAGGTTATTTTTGGTCACCACCTTTACCTGCTAGCCGAATTGAAGAGATGCTGAAACATATGGAAGAAGAGCAAAGTTAACGCAGACCTTGCCTGCGCTAACTTTGCTCCCTCTCACAATATTTTAGTTTTTCATCCTAACGAGAGTGACTAAAGCTCTACTTACAACCCATTCCCGATCGCAAAAAATGCTGACCAATAATTAGGATGACTATATTTTTGTGATTTGATTAGAGCAACTTGCGCTCTATTTAATGCTTCAGTAGGTGTAACGTTGCCTTTTTTTAGTTCACGATAAAATACTTCCATTAGAGCTTGAGTACCTTCATCATTGACTGACCAAAGCGAAGCGATCGCATTTTTTGCACCAGCCTTTTGAACTTGATAACCAAAGCCTAAGATTTCCACACCATCGCCGAGTTTGCCAACACCAGTTTGACAAGCACTCAGGACAATTAAATCAATATTTGGAATCTGCCAATCAGTGATTTCATTAAGACGGATTTTGTCACCATTGCCAAAAATGATGAAAGAGTTATCAGGTGTACCCGTATTAAACTCAGCATGAGTGGCAAGGTGCAGCACATTATGATTTTTGAACTTAGATTCGATCGCTTGGCGGCTAAATTGATCTTCGATTAAAGTAACTGAGTTATCAAAGGAATTAGCGATCGCTTGAACTTCTTTTATTGTGGCAGGTAAAGCATTTTGTCCAAACTTTTTCTCTCCTGCCTTGCCACCAAATGCTCCTGCGAGGATGTTGGGCTGAGTATTTAGCTTTGGTGCAAAGTCGAAGAGGCTATAGGCGATCAAGTTACTAATTCTATATTTCTCTGCTAGCCATTGTTTGCCATCATAGAGAGCGGCTAGGGGAATATAGCGCAAGATACCATCGGGGGCATAGAGTATCGTAGTGGTTTTAGCTTGAACTAGTTCAGCCTCGATGGGTTTAATCAGCAAATTGTAGAGTTTTGCCGCAGGTTCATTGACATCTTCAGAGCCAGCATCAAGGAGACCAGATCTAAAATCAATCACTAGAGTTTCTAGTTCTTTTCGAGAGATTTTGACGGTGCGGCTGATGGGGATGGTGTTGGGAGAGAAGAGGATGATTTCGAGGCGATCACCTAAAATCAAGGGATAAAGTAAAGCAGTTCCTTGAGGGATTTTCTGGAGATAGTCGGGTACTTTGTTGATTTCTGATTTAGGAAGTTGCTGAATCTGATTGGTAAGTTGGCTATTGATATCTTTGCTATTGTCAGGGCTAATAGCTAACAACTTAGCGCTAATATCTTTCTCTGGTGCTAATAGTCGGACACCTTGCGCTGATCTATCACTACCTTTGATGTTTTTGAGATAGTCTTCGAGTTCTTGGACTTTAAGGAGATCAATAACTTGTAGGGCTTCCATGATCCGACCTTGTTGAATTAGGAGGTTGGCAAGACGTTTATAGCCGCTAGAGACCGTTTCTAAATAGGATTTTTGGATATCTTTATCGAGTTTGCGGATGTCTCGGCGGATAGTTTCACGTGCATTGACTGATTGTTTATAAAATAAAATAGCGAGTTCGGGTTGGTTTACTCTGGAAAAAATAGTTCCTAGATTTGATAGTGCTAAGCCTTCTCCGCTAAGATCTTTGATTTCTCTCGTGATCGCTAAGTATTGCAGAAGGAACTCTAAAGCTTTGTCATACTTGCCGATGGCATAGTAAGCGACTCCCAGATTGCCTAGCGATTTTCCCTCACCGAGACGGTCTTTGATTTCCCGCAAGACTTCCAAGCTTTGTAGAAGAAACTCGATTGCTTTGTCATTTTTACCGAGGTTTTGGTATGTATTTCCCAGATTTCCCAGAGACTGTCCCTCACCAAGGCGGTCTTTGATTTCCCGTACGATTGCTAAGCTTTGCAGATGAAGTTCGAGCGCTTGGTCATATTGACCGATGGCATCATAGGCAATTCCCAGATTTCCGAGTACACTTGCTTCGACGTTACGGGCTTTGATTTCGCGCGCGATCGCTAAACTTTGCAGATTGAACTCGACTGCCTTAACATATTTGCCAAGACTACGGTAGGCTTCTGCCAGATTCCCTAGCACAGTTCCTTCCCCACTGCGGTCTTTGACTTCCTTTAAGATTGCTAAAGCTTCCAGATAAGACTCGATCGCCTTGTCGTATTTGCCAAGAAATTGGTAATTATTTCCCAGATTTACCAGCGACTGTCCTTCTCCATTGCGGTCTTTGATTTCCCGTGCGATTTCTAATCTTTGTAGATGAAGCTCAATCGCTTTGTCATATTTACCGAGAGAGGTGTAAACTACACCCAGATTCCCCAGCGAGTTTGACTCACCACGACGATCTTTGATTTTACGCTTGATTGCCAAGCTTTGCAGTTGGAATTCGATCGCTTTGTCATATTTGCCGAGGGCATGGTAAGCATTTCCCAGATTACCTAGAGATTGCGACTCACCGAGAGGATTTTTGAATTCACGCATAATCGCTAATCTTTGTAAATGGAACTCAATCGCTTTGTCATATTTACCAAGAGAATAGTAAACGCTACCCAGATTTCCTAGAGAGTTTCCTTCTGCGAAACGGTCGTTAATTTCACGCTTGATTGCCAAACTTTGTAGTAGGAATTCGATTGCTTTGTCATATTTGCCGAGAGAATCGTAAACATTTCCCAGATTACCTAGAGAATAGCTCTCACCACGACGGTTTTTAAGTTCTCGATTGATTGCCAAGCTTTGCAGAAAAAGCTCGATTGCTTTGTCATATTTGCCGAGGGAATAGTAAATGTCACCCAGATTATTCAGCGAATTCCCCTCGCCTTGACGGTCTTTAATTTCCCGCTTGATCGCTAAACTTTGCAGGTGAAACTCAATCGCTTGGTCGTATTTGCCAAGGTACTCATAAACCGCACCCAGAGTTCCCAACGAGCTTGACTCACCACGACGGTCTTTGAGTTCCCGCTTGATTGCCAAACTTTGCATGTGTAATTCGATTACTTTGTCATATTTCCTAAGAGAATAGTAAACATTTCCCAGATTGCCGAGAGAATAACTCTCACCCTGACGGTTTTTGAGTTCTCGATAGATTTCTAAACTTTGTAAATGGAACTCAATCGCTTTGTCGTATTTGCCAAGGTAATTGTAAGCTATGCCCAAATTGCTTAGCGAATTTCCTTCGCCGCGACGGTCTTTAGTTTCACGCTTGATTTCTAAGCTTTGTAGTTGGTACTCGATCGCTTTGTCATATCTGCCAAGAAAATCGTAAATGAGTCCAATATTTCCTAGTGACTGTCCTTCACCGAGACGGTCCTTGATTTCCCGATAGATTGTCAGTGCTTGCTGCCATGACTGAAGAGCCGCCTCAAACTTGCTAATTTGATATTGCTGAATTCCTTGCTGTAATAGCCGATCTGCTTCTGCTTTGCGTGCTTGAGAGGTTTGTGCTTGCACACTTTCACTCATCACTATTTGTACTTGTGTACAAGACAATAAAGTCAACATCGCAATTCCAAGCACTTTATTCACAGTCAAAATCCTCACATTTACATTACGCAATTGCATACCAAATAACATAAAGCTATATCCTGAAAAATAAGCGATCGTTACAAAAAATGTAACTAAATATAGCAACGTAAGTTTTACTTAGGACATAAAACCCAAATAAGTGAAGGTGGCACAAAGTGCCACCTTCACTTATTTGGGTTTTGCTCTGTCTTAGCTATCTCTTACATTGCTATAGCTAGGCAAAAGTAGGGTAATACACTTATAATCCATTCCCGATCGCAAAAAATGCTGACCAATAATTTGGATGACTATATTTTGGTGATTTGATTAGAGCAACTTGCGCTCTATTTAATGCTTCAGTAGGTGTAACGTTGCCTTTTTTTAGTTCACGATAAAATACTTCCATTAGAGCTTGAGTACCTTCATCATTGACTGACCAAAGCGAAGCGATCGCATTTTTTGCACCAGCCTTTTGAACTTGATAACCAAAGCCTAAGATTTCCACACCATCGCCGAGTTTGCCAACACCAGTTTGACAAGCACTCAGGACAATTAAATCAATATTTGGAATCTGCCAATCAGTGATTTCATGGAGACGAATTTTGTCGCCATTGCCAAAAATGATGAAGGAGTTGTCTGGTGTACCCGTATTAAACTCAGCATGGGTGGCAAGGTGCAGCACATTATGATTCTTGAACTTAGATTCGATCGCTTGACGACTGAAATTATTTTCGGTGAGAGTTACTGAATTTGGGAAAGAACTTGCGATCGCTTGAACTTCAGTAAGTGTTGCAGGCAATGCACTTTGTCCAAACTTTTTCGTGCCTGTGCTACCTCCAAAGGCTCCCGCGAGGATATTTGGTTGAATTTTTGGTTTTGGAGAAAAGTCGGAGAGACTGTAGGCGATCAGGTTACTAACCTTATATTTTTCAGCAAGCCATTGTTTGCCATCATAGAGTGCGGTAAGAGGAACATAACGCAAGATACCATCAGGAGCATAAAGAATGGTTTCGGCTTTGGCTGCAATCAGTTCGCTTTCAATCGGTTTAATCAAAACATCATAGAGAGCTTTAGAAGCATCTGTGACATCCTCAGAACCAGCATCAAGCAGTCCTGCTCTATATTCCGTGATCAATGATTCGAGCTTAGATTTGGAGATCTTGACGGTGCGATTGATAGGGAGACTATTGGGTGAGAAGAAAATTATTTCCAGTTGATCGCCTAAGGCCAAAGGATAAAGTAAGACCGTCCCTTTGGGAATTTGTTGGAGGTAGTCAGGAACTTTGTTAATCTCTGATTTAGGAAGCTGCTGAATCTGACTACCAAGCTGGCGGTTAACTTCAGAACTATTGTCAAGGCTAAGCGCTAATAGCTTTGAGCTAATCGCTTTCTCTGGCTCTAAAATCCTCACACCCTGTATAGTTCTATCACTACCTTTGACATTTTTAAGATAGTCCTCGAGTTCTTGGACTTTGAGGAGATCAAGAACTTGTAGTGCTTCCATAATTCGACCTTGATTGAGAAGTAAGCTAGCCAATTCTTTATAGCTGTTAGCAATAGTTCCTAAATAAGATCTTTGATCTTCTTTATCGAGCTTGCGAATATCTTTGCGAATTGCTTCACGCACATTAATTGATTGTTTGTAAAAGAGAACTGCGATTTCAGTTTGTTTTGATTTAGCAAATACTTGTCCGATGTTGCTGAGAGCATAACCTTCTAGACTGCGATCGCCAATCTCTTTGGAGATTATTAACGCTTGCCGAAAAGAAGTCATCGCTTCTTGACTACGTTTAAGAGCATTGTAGGCATACCCTAGAGTATGCTGCCCATACATTTCACCACTGCGATCTTTGATTTCCCTTGCGATCACTAAATATTGTAGATTGTACTCAATAGTTTTGTCATACTTGCCGAGTTCGTAGTAAGAAGCACCTAAATTCCCTAGTGCTGATCCTTCACTGAGTCGGTCTTTAATTTCTCTGGCGATCGCTAAACTTTGCAATTGATACTCAATTGCCTTGTCATATTTACCAGAAGAATGGTGAGAATTGCCTAGATTTCCCAATATTGTGCCTTCTCCACGTCGATCTTTGATTTCCTTGGCGATCGCTAAACTTTGGAGTTGGTACTCAATCGCTTTACCATAGTTTCCAAGGTTACGGTAAGCAATGCCCAAATTGCCTAGCGATGCTACTTCACCACGCCGATCTTTGATTTCTCGCTTGATTTCTAAGCTTTGGAGTTGGTACTCAATTGCTTTGTCATATTTGCCAAGGGCAACGTAAGTGATTCCCAAATTGCGAAGCGCTTCTCCTTCACTCTGTCGATCTTGAATTTCCCTCGCGATTGCTAAAGATTGCATTTGATACTCAATCGCTTGGTCATATTTACCAAGATTTTTATAGGCAATACCTAGATTCCCTAAAGCCAAGCCCTCGCCACGCCGATCTTTGATTTCTCTGGTAATCGCTAAGTATTGCTGATAGTACTCAATAGCTTGGTCATATTTGCCTAACGCACTGCTAGCAGCACCCAGATTTCCCAGTGACTGAGACTCACTCAGTCGATTTTTGATTTCCCTTGCGATCGCTAAAGTTTGCAACTGATACTCAATCGCTTTGTCATATTTACCGAGAGCATAGTAAGCACCACCCAAATTCCCCAGCGCTTTCCCTTCTCCGAGGCGATCTTTAATTTCTCTAGTAATATCTAAAGCTAGCAATTGGGTTTCAATCGCCTTGTCATATTGACCAAGATTTTGGTAAACGATGCCCAGATTCCCTAGAGTTGCCCCCTCGATCTGTCGATTTTTAAGTTCTCTAGCAAGCGCTAAGCATTGGACAAAGTACTCAGCAGCTTTTTCTGATTTACCCAACGAAAGGTACGCATTTCCCAGATTGCCAAAGGAATTTGCCAGACCTTGACGATCTCCCATCACTTTGGCAAGTTCAACGCTTTGCAATTGGTACTCGATCGCTTTTTCGTATTTTCCCAGTGCAAGGTACGCGAGACCCAGATTTCCTAAAGCTGCTTGCTCCCTTGGACGAGATTTGATTTCCCGATAGATGGTCAATGCTTGCTGCCATGACTGAAAAGCTGCATCAAACTGGCTAAGTTGAAATTGCTGATTGCCTTGATTAAACAGCAAATCTCCTTCATTTTGGCGTGCTTGGCTTGTTTGCGCTTGGACACTTTCGCTCATCACTATTTGCACTTGCCCACAAGCCAAAAAAGTTAACATCGCAATCCCGATCGCCTTATTCATCGTCCACATCCTCACATTTACATCAAAGCCCTCAGTTACATACCAGCCAGCATAAAGCGATATTCACCCAAACAGTTACTCGTTACAAAAAACATAACCAAATATTCACCAAAAACACCAAAATCTCGTAGGGGGCGACCAAGGAACTAGTTTTTTATCGTGATGATGGCAGTAGATACTACCTACAATCCATTACCGATCGCAAAAAATGCTGACCAATAATTTGGATGACTATATTTTGGTGATTTGATTAGAGCAACTTGCGCTCTATGTAATGCTTCGGTAGGTGTAACATCGCCTTTTTTGAGTTCACGATAAAATTCTTCCATCAAAGCTTGAGTACCTTCATCATTTACCGACCAAAGCGAGGCGATCGCATTTTTTGCACCAGCTTTTTGAACTTGATAGCCAAAGCCCAAGATTTCCACACCATCGCCGAGTTTGCCAACTCCAGTCTGACAAGCACTCAACACAATTAACTCTATATTCGGAATCTGCCAATCGGTGATTTCATTAAGCTTGATTTTGTCGCCGTTGCCGAAAATGATGAAGGATTTATCAGGTGTACCCGTATTAAACTCAGCATGAGTGGCAAGGTGTAGCACATTATGATTTTTGAAATTAGATTCGATCGCTTGGCGACTAAATTGATCTTCGGTTAGGGTAACTGAGTTATCAAAGGAATTTGCGATCGCTTGAACTTCTTTTATTGTGGCAGGTAAAGCATTTTGTCCAAACTTTTTCTCTCCTGCCTTGCCACCAAATGCTCCTGCGAGGATGTTGGGCTGAGTATTTAGCTTTGGTGCAAAGTCGAAGAGGCTATAGGCGATCAAGTTACTAATTCTATATTTCTCTGCTAGCCATTGTTTGCCATCATAGAGAGCGGCTAGGGGAATATAGCGCAAGATACCATCGGGGGCATAGAGTATCGTAGTGGTTTTAGCTTGAACTAGTTCAGCCTCGATGGGTTTAATCAGCAAATTGTAGAGTTTTGCCGCAGGTTCATTGACATCTTCAGAGCCAGCATCAAGGAGACCAGATCTAAAATCAATCACTAGAGTTTCTAGTTCTTTTCGAGAGATTTTGACGGTGCGGCTGATGGGGATGGTGTTGGGAGAGAAGAGGATGATTTCGATGCGATCGCCTAAAATCAAGGGATAAATCAGCACGTTTCCTTGTGGGATTTGGTTGAGATAGTCGGGAACTTTGTTAATTTCCGATTTGGGAAGTTGTTGGAGTTGATGAGCAAGTTGGCTGTTGATGTCTTTGCTATTGTCAAAGCTAATCGCTAACAACTTATCGCTAATAGTTTTTTCTGGTGCTAATAGTCTGACACCCTGCGCAGATCTGTCACTCCCTTTAATATTTTTAAGATAATCTTCGAGTTCTTGGACTTTGAGCAGGTCGAGAATTTGTAATGCTTCCATGATGCGCCCCTGCTTGATTAGTAAATCCGCGAGACTTTTATAGCTGTTAGAGACTGTTTCCAAATAAGATCTTTGAGTATCTTTATTGAGTTTGCGAATATCTTTACGAATGTCTTCACGAACGTTGATCGATTTCTTGTAAAAGAGAATTCCTATCTCGGGTTGTTTTTGTTGAGCAAATTGTCTACCTAGATTACTGAGTGTTATTCCTTCACCATCACGAGCACCAATTTGCTTAAATATTGCTAATGATTGCTGAAAGAAAGAAATTGATTTCTGGTACTGCCCAAGACTGGCATGTGCAAATCCCAGATTATTGAGAGACCTTGCTTCACCATCACGATCCCCAACTTGTTTAAAGAGCGTTAAAGATTGTTGCCAAAAATCAATCGCTTTTTGATACTGTCCGAGATTATTGTATGCTGCACCAACATTATTGAGAGATCTTGCCTCACCATAGCTATCGCCAATTTGCTTAATGATTTTTAAGGATTGCTGCCAAAAAACGATCGCTTTCTGGTACTGCCCGAGATAGTTATATGCTCCACCCAAATTATTGAACGACCTTGCTTCACCATAGCGATCGCCAATTTTCTTTGCGATCGCTAATGATTGCTGATAGAAATCAATAGCTTTTTGGTACTCTCCAAGATTTCTGTATGCTAACCCCAGATCATTGAGAGACCTTGCTTCACCATTGCGATTGCGAATTTGCTTAAATATCGCTAATGATTGCTCATGGAAATCAATTGCTTTCTTGTAATCTCCGAGATTGTTGTATGTAAGTCCCAGCTCATTGAGAGACCTTGCTTCACCATTACGATTTTCTATCTCACGATAGATTTCTAGAGCCGACTCAAATACTGGAATCGCTTCTCGATAGCGACTGGCTTGATATAACTGAATCCCTCGCTGGCTTAGTCGATTCGCCTCAAATATCCGAGTATGATCGATTTGACCACTGCGTGTTGTTTGCGCTTGAACGCTGTCACTAATCACAATAGACATCGGCTCACCCGCTAACAAAGCCGCGATCGCAAGCCCAATCACCCTATTCATCACCCAAAACCTCACACTGACATCAAAACCCAAAGTTCATAATAGCCAGCATAAAGCGATATTCTCAAAAACAGCTATTCGTTACAAAAAACATAACCAACCCAAAATCGAAACTATCTACGAGGTGATATATTCTTTGAAAATGATCAACCCCCGCAATGATCGATATAGATAATTCAAATAAAAACTACAGCTTCGACTTCGCTCAGCTAGCTTACACCGATGGCTGAGCGAAGTCGAAGCCCCTCTGCAAATTATTTAAAATAACTATAACGTCTGTAAATTCCTCGCAGAAAGCTACTCCACCGACTTTGCCAGTTGGCTACTAGGCAAACCCATCACCCTAACCAAAATCGAACAATCCGAACTCGCAGTCGAACCAGTTCGCGCCGACTCCGTAATATTTCTCGAATCAGCCGAAATCATCCTACATATCGAATTTCAGACCGAACCCAATCAAAATATCCCCTTCCGCATGACCGACTACCGACTGCGGCTATATCGCAAATATCCCGAACGCAAAGTCCATCAAGTCGTCATCCGTAACGTCGCTGCCTCGACCGCTAAAATATCTGGTATAGCCCTAAGCAAAGAAATCATCAAAAGATTACTCAGGAGCGACATCATGAAAGAATCAGTAATTTATCAAGAAATATTACATGAAGGTTTAGCAGAAGGTGAGGCTAAAGGCTTAGCTAAAGGTAAAGCTGAAGCAACTAATCAAATTGCCCTCAATATGCTGCGTTCTAACATTTCTGTAGATGTTGTATCACAACTGACTGGACTGACCGCTAAGCAAGTGCAGAAACTGCAAAAACTATCTAATAAAAAGTCTCAGAAGCCAAAAAAGTAATCGCGATCGCATACTGTCTACAGCCCATTCCCGATCGCAAAAAATGCTGACCAATAATTTGGATGACTATATTTTGGTGATTTGATCAGAGCAACTTGCGCTCTGTTTAATGCTTCAGTGGGTGTGACATCACCTTTCTTTAGTTCGCGATAAAAAGACTCCATCAACGCTTGAGTACCTTCATCATTGACCGACCAAAGCGAAGCGATCGCATTTTTTGCACCAGCTTTTTGAACTTGATAGCCAAAGCCCAAGATTTCCACACCATCGCCGAGTTTGCCAACTCCAGTCTGACAAGCACTCAACACAATTAACTCTATATTCGGAATCTGCCAATCGGTGATTTCATTAAGCTTGATTTTGTCGCCGTTGCCGAAAATGATGAAGGATTTATCAGGTGTACCCGTATTAAACTCAGCATGAGTGGCAAGGTGTAGCACATTATGATTTTTGAAATTAGATTCGATCGCTTGGCGACTAAATTGATCTTCGGTTAGGGTAACTGAGTTATCAAAGGAATTTGCGATCGCTTGAACTTCTTTTATTGTGGCAGGTAAAGCATTTTGTCCAAACTTTTTCTCTCCTGCCTTGCCACCAAATGCTCCTGCGAGGATGTTGGGCTGAGTATTTAGCTTTGGTGCAAAGTCGAAGAGGCTATAGGCGATCAAGTTACTAATTCTATATTTCTCTGCTAGCCATTGTTTGCCATCATAGAGAGCGGCTAGGGGAATATAGCGCAAGATACCATCGGGGGCATAGAGTATCGTAGTGGTTTTAGCTTGAACTAGTTCAGCCTCGATGGGTTTAATCAGCAAATTGTAGAGTTTTGCAGCAGGTTCTTTGTAGTCTTCGGAGCCAGAATCAAGGAGTGCAGCTCTAAAATCAATCACTAGGGTTTCTAGTTCTTTTTGGGATATTTTGACAGTGCGACTAATGGGGAGGGTGTTGGGTGAGAAAAGGATGATTTCAATGCGATCACTTAAAATCAGAGGATAAAGTAATGCTGTTCCTTGAGGGATTTTTTGGAGATAGTCGGGTACTTTGTTGATTTCTGATTTGGGAAGTTGTTGGATCTGCTTAGCAAGTTGGCTGTTAATTTCAGGACTATTCTCAAAGCTAACCACTAACAGCTTATCGCTTATCGCTTTCTCTGGTTCTAAAAGTCTGACACCCTGCACCGATCTGTCACTGCCTTTGATGTTTTTGAGATAGTCTTCGAGTTCTTGGACTTTGAGGAGGTCAAGGATTTGTAATGCTTCCACAACTCGATCTTGTTTAATCAAGATATCGGCAAGGTTGCGATAGCTGTATGCAATGCTAGTAATATAAGACTGCTGTTCTTCTTTTCTCAATCCTTTGATGTCTTTGCGAATGGCTTCATATAGATTGACCGATTGCTTATAAAAGAGAATCGAGATTTCTGGCTGGTTAATTTTGTTCAAAGCAAACCCCATATTGTTGAGTGACCGTGCTTCACCATTGCGATCGCCGATTTGCTTTTTGATCGCTAAAGCTTGCTGATAGAAATCAATCGCCTTCTGGTAATGTCCGAGATTATTGTATGCAGATCCCAGATTGTTGAGTGACTTGGCTTCGCCATTGCGATCGCCGATTTGCTTTTTGATCGCTAAGGATTGCTGATAAAAGTCAATTGCTTTCTGGTACTGGCCGAGACTGTCGTATGCAAATCCAAGATTATTGAGCGATGTTGCTTCACCATTGCGATCGCCAATTTGCTTTTTGATTGCTAAGGATTGCTGATAGAAATCAATTGCTTTCTGGTACTGTCCGAGATTTCTGTATGCTTCTCCCAGATTATTGAAAGATACAGCTTCACCATTTTGATCGCCGATTTGCTTGACAATTGATAAGGATTGCTGATAGAAATCAATCGCTTTCTGGTACTGTCCGAGACTTTTGTATGCAATTCCTAAATTACTGAGAGACGTTGCTTCACCATTGCGATCGCCAATTTGCTTTTTGATCGCTAAGGATTGCTGATAAAAGTCAATTGCTTTCTGGTACTGTCCGAGACTGTCGTATGTACTACCCAAATTATTGAGAGACCTTGCTTCACCATTTTGATCGCCAATTTGCTTTGAGATCGCTAAGGATTGCTGATAGAAATCAATCGCTTTCTGGTACTGTCCGAGACTGTTGTAGGCAAGTCCCAGATTATTGAGCGCCGATGCTTGCCCATTGCGATTACTGATTTGTTTTTGGATTGCTAAGGATTGCTGATAGAAATCAATCGCTTTTTGGTACTGTCCGAGACTTCTGTATTGTTCTCCTAGGGCAACAAGTGATGTTGCTTCACCATTGCGATCTTTGATTTTTCGATAGATTCCTAAAGCTAATTCTAATACTGGAATAGCCTCTTGATAGCGACTAGTTCGATATAATTGATAGCCTTGCTGGATTAGCCGATTTGCCTCAACCTTGCGTTCTGAAGCTGTTTGAGCGTGGACACGATCACTCATCACAATTGGCATCAACAAAAAAGCCAATATAGCCAATATAGCGATACCGATCACTTTATTCATCGCCGACATCCTCACATTTACATCAAAACCCGCAGTCGTCTACCAGCCAGCATAAAGCGATATTCACCAAAACAGGCGATCGTTACAAAAAACATAACCAAATATTCATCAAAAACACCAGTTCCCCTTAGGGGCGCAGCATTACCACCACCATTTATGTATTTACCGCGATCAGCGATCTGTAATGCTACTCCCAAACCTCACAACGCAGCCACTTTCTACTTTTTACCTTTCAACCACGCATCCAAATCAGCAACCTTCTCAAAATCCAACACCGCCTCCGCCAACTCCTCCAAATGCTCAGCCGACAACTTCTCCAACCGCTTCCCAGTCTTCAGCGACACCTTACCAAACTTCCGCGTCAATAACCTTACTGCAACCTGCTTAAGCGCCTGCTGCCGTCCCAAAACCTGACCGCGCTGCGTCCCAATCTTTTCACCCTCAAGCTTGCCCTCAAGTTTACCCTCAAGCTTGCCTTCAAGCTTGCCCTCAAGCTTGCCCTCAAGCTTTGCCTCGCGATATACCCTTGTTTTCTTGAGATCACCTAACGTAAACATCGCTTCAACCTCCTCTCGACTCATTTGGGGAAACTTATACAGCAAAACTGTCTCAATAAATTCTATCATCCTCTCGCGATCGCCTTGCTCCACTCGATCAGCCAACTGATGTGCTAAAGCAATGGTTTCCCTCTTAGGCGCAACGATCAACCTTACTAGCCCTAAACTCAGTGACTCAGACTCTGGCAACTCATCCAGATAGATCCGCACAATATGCCCACTCGCAAATAGCGCACTAAACTGCTTTGGTATCTCAGGTTCAATGCTACGTTTGGCAAAAATGGAGACCGCTTGCCAATTATGCTCTGGTTTGTACTGACTCAAATACAGAAAAATTTCACCAACAAATTCCCAATAAAATTCGGCTCGTTTTTGAAATTGGACTTCTACAAACCAGATATTTTTATCAACCGAATCTGGGATAAAAATACCATCAAACCGAAAGGCTTTCTCCTTGATTTCCACAGAAGTAAAGCGATATCCTGCTGCTGTTTCTGGTGGTAATCCCACCAATTCAAACAACAAGCTATCAAAGGTTTGAAATAGCTGAAAAAAGATCGTGTCAGTCCGCATCAGCTTATATTAGCGAATTGCGATCGCTCGTGGCAAAAAAGTTATCTAGCTTAGACTTCGCTCAGCTAACGAAGGCTGAGTGGAGTCTAAGCCACAGGTACTTTAAAAGTAATCGCGATCGCATACTGTCTACAGCCCATTCCCGATCGCAAAAAATGCTGACCAATAATTAGGATGACTATATTTTGCTGATTTGATCAAAGCAACTTGCGCTCTATGTAATGCTTCGGTAGGTGTAACATCACCTTTTTTGAGTTCACGATAAAATACTTCCATTAGAGCTTGAGTACCTTCATCATTTACTGACCAAAGCGAGGCGATCGCCTGTTTTGCACCAGCTTTCTGAATCTGATAGCCAAAGCCCAAAATCTCGACCCCACTACCAAGTTTGCCAACACCAGTCTGACAGGCACTGAGGACAATTAATTCCACATTGGGAATCTGCCAACTAGTCAGTTCGTTTAAGCGGACTTTATCACCATTGCCAAAGATGATGAATGAATTTTCAGGCGTACCGTTATTAAATTCAGCATGGGTCGCAAAATGGAGAATATTGTAATTATTGAATTTGGATTCAGTATTGGCACGGCTAAAGTCATCCTCTATTAAAGTAATCGAGTCCTGAAATGAATTAGCGATCGCTAACACTTCTTTGAGCGTAGCAGGTAAGCCCTGTTGTCCAAACTTTGTGGTTCCTGCCTTACCTCCAAATGCTCCTGCGAGAATCCGTAGCTCTGTTCTAGGTTTGGGAGAGAAGTCGGAAAGGGTATAGGCAATGAGGTTGCTAATGCGATATTTTTCGCCGAGCCACTGCTTGCCGTCATTGAGAGCGCTTAGGGGGATGTAGCGCAAAATGCCATCAGGGGCATAGAGGATTGTCTGAGCTTGAGCTAGCTCTGGCTCAATCGGTTTAATTAATAATTTATAGAGCGCAATTGCAGGTTCTTTATAGTCTTCAGATCCAGCATCGATCAGCCCAGATTTGAATTCGGCAACTAACGCTTCTAATTTATCTTTGGTAATGTTGACGGTGCGATGGATGGGCAGATTCTGCGATGAAAAGAGGATAATTTCTAAGCGATCGCCTAAAATGAATGGATAGAGTAATACAGTTCCTTTGGGGATTTGGTTGAGATAGTCGGGGACTTTATTGATTTCGGTTTGGGGGAGTTGTAGAATCTGATTAGATAATTGAGTATTGATATCTTTACTATTGTCAAAGCTAATAGCTAATAGCTTATCGCTAACAGCTTTCTCTGGTTCTAAAAGCCTGACACCTTTTGCCGTGCGATCGCTACCTTTGATATTTTTAAAATAGTCCTCCAGTTCCTGTAACTTCAGTAAATCAAGGACTTGTAATGCTTCCATAACTCGCCCTTGTTTGAGCAGGAGATCCGCGAGATGACGATAGCGATCAGCTACGGTGGCTAAATAGGATTGGCGATCTGCTTGGGCAAGATTACGAATATCCTTACGGATAGCTTCGGTGATATTGATGGAAGACTTGTAAAACGCGATCGCTAAGTAATTTTGATTGAGATTAACTAGAGTTGCAGCAATCTCCGCATTTGCCTGTGCTTCTGCCCTACGTTCACCAATTTCTCGTGCAATTGTGAGATGCTGTCGATACAAATCTAATGCTTTTTCATATTGTTTGAGCGAATAGTAAGCATTGCCCAAATTGCCCAAAGTCGCGCCTTCCGCTTGACGGTCTTTGATATTGCGGACAATCTCTAAATTCTGTTGTAGATATTCAATGGCTTTTTGATGTTGTCCAAGGTTATTAAAGGTATTGCCTAGATTACCCAAAGTTGTGGCTTCACCATTGCGATCGCCGATTTGCTGATAGATGACTAGCGCCTGTTGGTATACATCAGTGGCTTGCTGGTATTTATTTAAGTATCCATAGGCATTACCCAGATTTTCGAGAGCTTTAGCTTCACCACGGCGATCAGCGATCGCTCGAACAAGCTGTAAACTTTGCTGAAGCCATTCCACTGCTTTTTGATATTGACCTAAGTAAGCATAAGTATTACCAATATTTCCCGTAGCATAGGCTTCTCCTTGGCGATCGCCGATGTTCTTGGTGGCGGCTAAATATTGCTGATAGAAGTCTAAAGCTTTTTGATATTGTCCTAGAGCCACATAGTCATTACCTAAAAGACCAAGACTGAGGCTTTCCCCTTGGCGATCGCTAAGATTTTGCGAAATTTTGAGAGCTTGTTGATGATGCTCAATTGCTTTTTGATATTGCCCCAAAGCAAAGTAAGTAGCACCTAAATTATTGATTATTTTTACTTCTAAATTGGCAATCTGCAATTGCCTTGCAAGTTCGAGACTTTTGTTAAAAGAACCAATGGCACGATCATATTGACCAAAAATCACGTAGATATTACCGATCAATAGGCGCACATTAGCTTCATTGGGATAGTCGTTAATTTCTTGATAAATCTGTAAGGCTTGCTCAGCGGATGCCAAAGATTCCCGAAACTGGTTCAATTGTGCCCGTTGAATGGCTTGGTTGAATAAGAGATCGGCTTCAAGTTTGCGCGATTGCATCGGTTGAGCTTGGACAGGCATGGGTGACATTGCCAATGATAATCCGCCACCGAAGCTATAAATTCCAGTTAAGATGAATGTAAGAAAGTAAGTTTGAGAAGACATAGTAATAATCTAATTGTTGAATTCCTTAAGTAGTTAAGCTAGTTGTAAACTTAAAGCCCATTACCGATCGCAAAAAATGCTGACCAGTATATAGGGTGATTAAACTCTGATGAACGAATCAAGGAAATTTGGGCTCTATTCAAAGCTTCTATCGTAGAGACATTACCCTTTTGAAATTCTTGATAAAAAGACTTCATCAGTACCTGCGTTGCTACATCATCGACAGACCAGAGAGAAGCGATCGCCGTTTTTGCACCAGCTTTCTGCACTTGATAACCAAAGCCTAATATCTCTACGCCACTTCCCAATTTGCCCTCTCCAGTTTGACAAGCGCTTAGCACAATCAATTCCACATGGGGAATCTGCCAAGCCGCGATTTCGCTTAAACCTATTTTGTCACCATTGCCAAAAATGATAAAGGAGTTGTCTGGAACGCCTTGGTTAAACTCGGCATGGGTTGCAAAGTGCAGCACATTATAGTCCTTGAATTTAGCTTCTGTGGCTTGGCGGCTAAACTCGTCTTCGATGAGGGCTACGGAATTTTGGAAAGTATTGGTGATCGCCTGTACTTCTTTAATCGTTGCAGGTAGGGCTTGCTGACCAAATTTTTTCTCACTTGAATTACCACCAAAGGCTCCTGCTAGAATATTCGGCATAATTTTGGATTTGGGCGAAAAGTCAGAGAGGCTATAGGCAATTAGATTGCTAATTTGATACCTTTGCGCCATCCATGTTCGACCATCATAGAGAGCCGCAAGAGGAATATAGCGGAGAATTCCATCAGGCGCATAGAGAATGGTCTGAGCTTTCACCTGTGTGAGCTCAGTTTCGATGGGTTTAATCAAGATTTGATAAAGAGCGATCGCAGGTTCTTTGTAGTCTTCCGAAGAACTGTCTTTTAGTCCTATCCTAAATTCGCCAACTAGAGATTCAATCTGTTCTTTTGAGACTTGGACAGTACGGCTAATGGGAAGCGAATTTGGCGAGAAGAGAATAATTTCAAGGCGATCGCTTAAAATTAGCGGATAAACAAGGACTGTGCCCTGTGGAATTTGTTGCAGATACTCAGGAACTTTATTGATTTCTGATTTAGGAAGTTGCTGGATCTGATTGGCAATTTGGTTGTTTATCTCCTTGCTATTGTCAAGGCTAACAGTTAACAACTGATTACTAATTGCTTTTTCTGGCTCTAAAAGTCTGACTCCCTGTGCCGAGCGATCGCTACCTTTAACATTTTTGAGATAGTCTTCAAGTTCTTGTACCTTGAGCAAATCGAGAATTTGAAGAGCTTCCATCACTCGTCCTTGTTTCAGCAATAAATCCGCAAGGCGGCGATAGGAGCCTTCAATATTACTTAAATAGGAATTCTGTAAGTCGCGATCTAATTTCCGAATATCTTGGCGGATGGATTCACTGACATTGACCGACTGCTTATAGAAAACAATCGCTAAATCAGGTTGATCTAGTTTTTGGAAAGTCAAACCAAGATTGCTAAGAGCAATTCTCTCGCCATCACGGTTTTTAATACTACGCGCAATTTCTAATGCTGATCGATGATTGGTAATCGCTTGGTTATAGTCACCAAGATGATAGTAAGCACTGCCTAAGGAGCTTAATGTCTTTCCTGCCCCACGGATATCTTTAACTTCACGGGCAATTTTTAAACTGGAATTGTAGTATTCAATTGCGTCATCATATTTCCCTTGAGCTTCATAAGCGTTACCTAAATATCCTAATGACTTTCCTTCTCCTCGACGATCTTTAATTTCTTGAGCTGTCTTTAAACTGGATTGGTGATATTTAATCGCCTCTGGATAGTCGCCTAGATCGTAATACACATTACCCAAATACCCCAGAGACTTGGCTTTGCCTAGTCGATCATTAATCTTCGTCGCGATCGCTAAGCTCTGCTGGTAATATTCGACGGATTTGGGATAGTCTCCAAGGGAACGATAAACCAGTCCAAGAAAACCTAGAGCCTGCCCTTCGCCCCGTACTTCCTTGATTTCGCGAGTAATGGCTAAACGCTTTTCTTGATATTCAATTGCTTTTGCAAATTTGCCCTGAGCGCGGTAGGCATTGCCAAGATTGCCCATCGCATTGCCTTCGCCCTGTCGATCCTTGATTTCGCGAGCAATCACTAAGCGTTGCTCGTGATAATCGATCGCTTTTGGATAGTTGCCCTGTGCATAGTAATTCATGCCCAAATTACCTAAGGCTGAGCCTTCAGCACGGCGATCGCTAATTTCACGGGCAATGGCTAAACCCTGTTCATGGTATGTGATTGCTTGAGCATAGTTACCACGAGAGCGATAGACCACACCTAGATTAATTAGCGATTCTGCTTCACTGCGACGATCGCCAAGCTCTTTTGCAATTTCTAAACTCTTTGTATGCGATGCGATCGCCTCATCATATTTTCCCAAAGACTCGTAAGCCTTTCCCAGATTATCTAGCGATTTTGTTTCTCCTTGACGATCCTTGATTGCTCGGTAGACTGCCAATGCTTTTTGCCATACCTGTAATGCTGCATCAAACTGACCAGCTTGATATTTTTGACGACCTAAATTGAGCAATTGATCTGCATTTACTTTGCGGTCTTCGGGTACTACTTGAGCCATTGTTGCCTCGCTGATCAATACCTGTACAGGTAAGCCAACTAGCAATGCCACAATAGTGATACCAAAACCTTTATTCATAGCCTTAAACCCGAATTAGTAAAACGCTTTTTTTCAGTCTCAACAAACGATACCCGAAATTTTTTCGATCTTCAATCCCATCTGTAGCGTTTGATTAGTTTCCCCGCCGAGGGTGGGAAACTAACTTCTGTAAATCGCTTGCGTGAATATATACAGCCTATTGAGGCTTTGAGGAGTACAGAAATATTTTTGAAAGCGTTGCAAAGCAACGCTTTCAAAAATATTTCTGGGTTACAAGTAAGCGCAAAGCGCTGTAGCTATTGCCAACGTGTTACCCGTAATTTCGATTCTTGACCTGTGGTGCGCCAATCTCGATAGTCGCCATAGGTTGTAACCGTCAGCTTTGAGCTATCGCTTTGATTCGCAAAATTCATTAGGCAATATCCATCGCCACTACATGCCTCAATTTCAGGTAGTTGATCGCAGACTTCCGCTTTGCCACCAACATTGCTTTTGCAATCTGGTGTAACTACAGGTTGCCAACCATTCTTCAGTAAAACATTGCGTAAATCACCATAGGGCATCTGTTTTATTAACTGGGATTCAATAGCCGTTTTGCTGCTTCTAGGAACATTATCATTTAGCGATCGCTTAGTTGATTGCAATTTTTGGGTGAGATTCCAGCAACCATTGCGATGTTCAAAAATATAAGCATTTGTTTCGCCATAGGGACGCACGATCTGTTCTTTCTCATCTTCGCCTATGTATTTTGCCTTGACATAATCTACCCGAAAAGTTTTATCATCCACTCGCTGAATGTCTACTTTCAAGCGCGTATAGGACGTATTATCAGCTTGAGATGGAACTAGCTGTACCCAATTGGAACCTTTGATATCAATACTAAATTCATCGTTCTTTCTACGCATCATCTCCAACAGTTTACTAGGATCTTGATAATCTCTAACTTGCACATAGGGCGCTGTCAAGGTGTAGCGGATTTCATTGCCCTGATCATCTTTGCCACGTACAAATTGTTCAAAGAAACTTCTGTACTCATCTTTGCCACAGGCGATAGATAGATTCGCATTACTCTGGTTACCGCTATCAGAGTTTTGTTGTTCCCCAGATACATTGTTTACAGAATCGTCATTAGACTTGTTCTTAACAGAAGTAGGTACAACTTGTGTATTACTTCCTGAACCTGTCGTGGGTTCTTGCAATGTTTGGTTATTATCTAAAGCTTTTGTAGAATTTACAGTACAAGACTGAACTAACACTACTAAAGTCATCACCATAATCTTTGTATAACTCATACAAATTTCTGTTTAGCTCCAGAAGTCTTTACGTTTAAAGTAGTCTCAAAAACTGAAATTTTGTTCCGTATTTTGGGGCATACTTCCAAGACTGATAAATTAAAGCAAAACTTTCATTGCTATATAAAGCACTTTGCGCTCTCTCGAAATACAGATAAATTTTGAAAAAGCTTGCTTCGCAAGCTTTTTCAAAATTTATCTGTATTTCACCAACCCTAAATAGGCTGTAAGGGACTTGCTATTAATTAAAGTACCTATGGCTTCGACTTCGCTCAGCCAATGTTAGCTGAGCGGAGTCGAAGCTAGATAAATTTGGTAGGACATTTTTTATCCGCAAGAGCCTAAGTACCTTTTCTCAGAAACCATCAGGATCTTCATCCAAATCCTGCTCAATATTTACAAGCCATTACCGATCGCAAAAAATGCTGACCAGTAACTCGGATGTTTAAACTTGTCTGATTTAATCAACGTGACTTGTGCTCTATGCAAAGCCTCAATCGCTGTGACATCGCCTTTTTGCAGTTCCCGATAAAATTCTGCCATCAAAGCTTGTGTCCCATCATCACTGACAGACCAGAGTGAAGCGATCGCCTGTTTTGCCCCTGCTTTTTGGACTTGATAGCCAAAGCCTAAGATTTCTACACCACTGCCGAGTTTTCCTACTCCCGTCTGACATGCGCTCAGGATGATCAAATCAATGTTCGGAATCTGCCAATCGGTGATTTCATTGAGACGGATTTTGTCACCATTGCCAAAGATGATAAAGGAGTTGTCTGGCGCACCAGTGTTAAATTCAGCATGGGTGGCTAGGTGGAGAATATTATGGTTTTTGAATTTTGATTCGATCGCTTTACGGCTAAATTGATCTTCGATGAGGGTGACTGAGTTTTGGAATGAGTTGGCGATCGCTTGGACTTCTCTGACGGTTGCGGGTAAGGCTGTTTGTCCAAACTTGCGATCGCCAGCTTTACCGCCAAAGGCTCCTGCAAGGATGTTGGGTAAGTTTTTGGGTTGGGATGAGAAGTCAAAAAGGGTATAGGCGATGAGATTGCTAATCTGGTATTTCTCAACTAGCCATTGTTTGCTGTCATAGAGTGCGGCGATAGGAATGTAGCGCAGTTGTCCATCGGGTGCATAGAGGATCGTTTTGGTGTTGAGTTGGGCGAGTTCGGCTTCGATGGGTTTAATCAGGAGGTTATAGAGTTGGATGGATGACTCTCTAAAATCTTCAGAACCAGCATCAAGGAGTCCTGCTCTAAAGTCATTAATTAAGTTTTCTAGTTGGGCTTTGGAGATTTTAGTGGTGCGGCGGATGGGGAGGTTGTTGGGGGCAAAGAGGATGATTTCGAGGCGATCGCCTAAAATGAATGGATAGAGTAAGACAGCTCCCTGTGGGATTTTGTTGAGATATTCAGGAACTTTATTGATTTCAGTTTTTGGTAGTTGTTGAAGTTGGTTTGCTAGTTGTTGATTGAGTGCTGGAGCATTGTCAAAGCTAAGTGCTAACAGCTTATCGCTAATAGCTTTCTCTGGTTCTAATAGTCTTACACCCTGCGCTGATCTGTCACTGCCTTTGATGTTTTTGAGGTAGTCTTCGAGTTCTTGGACTTTGAGGAGGTCGAGGACTTGGAGGGCTTCGATGATGCGATTTTGTTGGAGGAGAATGTCGGCGAGGTCGCGATAGGTATCTTCGACTGTGGTTAAATAAGATTGTTGGATGTCTTTATCAAGTTTTTTAATATCTTTACGAATCGCTTCGCGGACATTGATCGATTGCTTGTAAAAGAGAATAGCGAGTTCGGGTTGCTTAAGGTTATTAAAAGATTCTCCTAGATTATTGAGAGCGATTCCCTCACCGTGACGATTTTTGATTTCCTGTGCGATCGCTAAATATTGTAGATAAAACTCGATCGCTTTGTCATATTTTTTGAGAGAGTTATAAGACGCTCCTAGATTGCCCAGTGCTGATCCTTCACCGTAACGATCCTTGAGTTCTTGGGCGATCGCTAAGCTTTGCAGATAGAACTCGATCGCCTTGTCATATTTGCCGAGAGAATCATATGCATTTCCCAAATTTACAAGCGAAATTCCCTCGCCGCGACGGTCTTTTCTTTCTCGGAAGATTGCTAAAGCTTGCCGATGGAATTCGATCGCCTTGTCATATTTGCCGAGAGATTCATAGGCGCTTCCCAAATTCCCCAGTGACTTTGCCTCCCCGAGACGGTCTTTGGTTTCTCGATCAATTGCTAAGCTTTGTAGATAGAACTCGATCGCTTTGTCATATTTGCCGAGAAAAAGATAAGTGCTGCCCAGATTTCCCAGCGTAATCCCCTCGCCGTTTCTATCTTTGATTTCTCGTGCGATCGTTAATCTTTGCTGATAGGAATCAATCACTTTGTCATACTGCCCTAAATAGAAGTATCCAAGTCCTAATCCGTTATAAGCGCGAGCCTCACATTCACGATCTTTGATTTCGCGACAAATATCAAGAGACATAAGTGCAAACTCGATTGCCTTTTGATATTGACTATCTCGTATCGCTCTAATTCCTAAGTTATACCGCCAATCTGCTTCTGATGCGCGTTGTTCAGTTGTTCGTGCTTGAACTGTCATCAAAGCCAAATCAGGCGGCGACACCGCGCTCAAAATTCCACTCAAAGTCACAAACATCAATGCATAAAACCGCGAAGCCATAACCGTTCCTCAAGGAAAAAGTAGAAAGGAAGTGCGATTCGTTTGATGGTGAATCACGGTAACCAGCCCGTACATAACCATCAGAGACAAGTCTCCGAAGACTATCTTAACTGTCCAGACGATGAAAGTGAAAACCTTTCCGTCTAAACTCAAGACTGACTCCTTATCTGCCCACGATAACCCGACTCGGTTTCGGGAGGTCGAAGCTGGGAACAGGGCGCAATCAGACATCAATTGCAGATGACACTGGCGCTAACAGGGAGTCCCTAAGATGAAACAGAGCCTAGAAAAGCGACCTACTACTGAGCAGACGCAATCAAAAGTCTGACTCCACCAGAGAATAGTATCCCGCCGAAAACTTCCTTGATATCGGTAAGAGTAAGGGGTTCTGGTGGTCGAATTGGCTACATCTAACGGGACAAAACAATCATCTGGACGGAACGAATAAAAACGAGTCTAAGGTCTGTAAATTGACGAATTTACGGTAGACCAATACGAGAGGATTAAATCCTTAGACACGGGTAGGATGGGGCGTAATTGCCCCAAGGTATTCAGACTACACAAACTGGAGCAGACTATGGTTAGACACAGCATTAACGCTAGTGAACTATGGAAAGCGTTTCCTTGGAAGAAATTTCGAGTAAATCTTTTCAAGCTACAAAAGCGAGTGTACAAAGCGGTTCGAGTAGGAGACAAGCAGAAAGCAAGGTCAATCCAAAAACTAATTTTCAAATCTCAATCGGCTAGATTATTAGCTATTCGACAAGTAACGCAGTTAAACGCTGGTAAGAAAACGGCAGGTATAGATGGTAAAGCGTCCCTCTCATTCGAGGAACGTCTAACACTAGCTGATTTATTGGCTAAAAACTATATCAACAGGAAACACCAAGGCTTACGAGAAATACCCATCCCTAAAAAAGATGGGACAACTAGAAAGCTAAAAGTGCCAACAATCGCAGACAGAGCATGGCAATGCCTTGCAAAATATGCGCTCGAACCAGCACACGAAGCAACTTTCCACTCTCGAAGCTATGGGTTTAGGGCAGGACGCTCGGCACATGATGCCCAAAAGATCCTATTCTTAAACCTCAATAGCCGTGTAAACGGAATAAATAAACGAGTTATTGAACTCGATATTGAAAAATGTTTTGATAGGATTAATCACTCTACAATCATGGAAAACCTAATCGCCCCATCTTGGCTGAAGCTCGGCATCTTTAGATGTCTTAAAGCTGGAGTAAATGTAGGATTCCCTGACCAAGGAACACCACAAGGTGGAGTAGTTAGCCCCCTGCTAGCCAACATTGCACTTAATGGGATAGAGGATATCCACCCTAGCGTTAGATATGCTGACGATATGGTTATTTTCCTTAAACCTGAAGACAACGAAGCAAAAATACTTGATAGAATCAGCAAATTTTTAGCCACAAGAGGGATGCAAGTTAGCAAAAGAAAAACCAAAACAACTGCTACGAAAGATGGGTTTGACTTCCTAGGCTGGCACTTTAAATGTCAGAAAAACGGTAAATTTCGTAGTACACCCTCAGAGGCAAACTACAAAGCTTTCCGTAAGAAGGTAAAAGCCATTGTCAATAACTCGAATATTGGTGCAATGGTCAAAGCTGTAAAGCTTGCACCCATTGTTAGAGGTTGGAGAAACTACCATAAATTCTGCAAGATGGATGGGACTAGGAATTCTCTTCACTCCATTCAGAAGCGGACTTACAAGGTCTTTAACAAGGAACCTAAGCAAAATCGCTATACTAGTAAATCTTTGCTAGACAACGCTTTCCCTGCTATTTCTTTCTCCGAAAATAGACATATAAACGTTAAAGGTGAGAAATCTCCCTTTGACGGAGATATGGTCTATTGGTGTGTGCGTAATAGCAAACTCTACGATGGCGCAACCTTTAAAGCCATTAAACGGCAAAACCATTCATGTAAATCCTGCGGATTAAAATTCTCAGGGGATGAAAGAATCCATCTACATCATGTAGATAGAAACCACAATAATTGGAAACTCGAAAATCTTGTTGCTATACATGAATCTTGCCACGATTATATCCACATGAGCAAAAGCGTAAGCTAAGAATATCGGGAGCTGGATGCATAGAAATATGCACGTCCAGATCTAACAGAGAGGGGCGAGGTATAATAGCCTCCCTCGACTCTAACAAATTATCGTAGGTGCGAAGCATTACCGCTACCATTTAGGCATTTCACCACAACCTCCAAACGGTAATGCTGCGCCCAAACCCCACCACGCAGAGAAAAGCGATCGGCGAGAGCAAAGAGGGTTAAGCATTTTTCGCGATCGAGATTTTTTGTGAGGAGTTTGAATATTGTGGCGCAAATGCTTAACCCCTACAAATTTTTTACTCTCTACTTTCTACTTTCTACTTGACAACCATGCTTCCAAATCCGCTACCTTCTCAAAATCCAACACCGCCTCCGCCAAATCCTCCAACTGTTCCGCCGATAGCTTATCCAACCGCTTAAGCGTCTTCAGCGTCACCTTACCAAACTTCCGAGTTAATAGTCTTACTACAGCTTGCTTCAGTCCTAGTATTTGACCACGCTGTGTCCCAATCTTTTCACCCTCAAGTTTACCCTCAAGCTTGCCCTCAAGTTTGCCTTCAAGCTTGCCCTCAAGTTTGCCTTCAAGTTTTGCCTCCCGATAAACCCTTGTTTTCTTGAGATCACCTAACGTAAACATCGCTTCAACCTCCTCTCGACTCATTTGGGGAAACTTGTACAGCAAAACTGTCTCAATAAATTCTATCATCCTCTCGCGATCTACTTGCCCCACCTGACCAGCCAACCGCTTTGCTAAAGCTACTGTTGCTTTTTTCGGCGCAACGATCAGCCTCACTAGTTCTAAATGCAACGACTGATTTTCTGGTAACTCATCCAGATATATCCTTCCAATATGTCCATCAGTAAACAGTGTTCTAAATTGTTTTGGTACTTCAGGCTCAATATTGCGCTTTGCAAATATCGCGACAGCTTGCCAATCTTGCTCAGGCTTGTATTGGCTCAAATACAGAAATATCTCGCCAACGAACTCCCAATAAAATTCGGCACGTTTTTGAAATTGCACCTCCACAAACCAAATATTTTTATCCAATGCTTCTGGTATAAAAATGCCATCGAAGCGAAAGGCTTTTTCCTTAATTTCCACAGAAGTAAAGCGATAGCCTGTTGCTGTTTCGGGTGGTAATCCCACCAACTCAAACAGCAAGCCATCAAAGGTTTGAAATAACTGAAAAAAGATTGTGTCAGTTCGCATCGGATGATTTTAGCGAATTTTATACGCAGGAATACAAGAATATCGTCCGCATTTACGCATTTCACCACGATCATCAAACGTTAATGCTTCGCCTAAACCTCACAACGCAGTCACAATTTATCGGCGAGAGAAAATAGGGTTAAGGGACTTGACAAGAAAAAAAGTACCACCGAATTTGTATGGCTTCGACTTCGCTCAGCCAACGTTGGCTGAGCGAAGTCGAAGCCATAGTTACTTTAATTAATCGCAAGTCCCTAAGCATTTGCGGATGGAGATTTTTTGTGAGGAGTTTGGATATTGTGGAGCAAATGCTTAACTCCTAAAGATCAGCGTTATTTTTGGCGATCACTTACAAGCGATCGTTCTCATCGGCAGAACAATCTTTGCGGTTTTCAGTTTATTTATGCCTAGCTAATTTAACGATGCAGCAAAGATAAAAGCTCTAGATGTCACATAATGATATTAAAACGAAAAAAAGGCTTGCTGACACTAGAGGCGATCGCTCTCAATATCTAGACTTAGGCGGCTAACCCTACATCAATCTTGGCTCAGATCGGCAATTGCTGTGGGATCGCTGTGATAAGCTAACAGTGTTAGTGTCATTAACACGAATAAACATGGATCGACCTTCTCGCTCTGTTCCCCAAGCCGCACAAGCCGCCTATTACGGGGATTCGTCATACGGACGCACACCGCCGCCTGACTTACCTTCGCTATTGCTAAAAGAGCGGATTATTTACTTTGGGTTGCCTCTTGTATCACCCGACGAATACAAACAGCAGCTTGGTGTCGATGTTACAGAATTGCTCATCGCCCAACTCCTCTATTTGCAATACGAAGATCCTGAAAAACCGATTTTCCTATATATCAACTCCACGGGGACATCTTGGTACACAGGTGATGCGATCGGCTTTGAAACCGAAGCCTTTGCCATCTGTGACACACTCAACTACATCAAGCCTCCCGTCCATACCATCTGCCTTGGACAAGCAATGGGAACAGCAGCGATGATCCTCGCCAGTGGCACTAAAGGTTTCCGTGCCAGTTTACCCAATGCCAGCATTGTCCTGCACCAAGCACGCCGCCAAACCAGAGGACAAGCCTCTGACCTCCAAATTCAAGCAAAGGAAGTCTTAACTAACCGCGAAGCGATGTTACGCATCCTATCGCGCACTACTGGTAAAACGCCCGAAGTACTAACTAAAGATATGGATCGGATGTTCTACATGACTCCTGAGCAAGCCAAGGAATATGGCATCATCGATCGCGTTCTCGAAAGTACGAAGGACTTACCGAAAGCTGTTCCTGCCCTTGTTTAGAACCCAATATTGAGGATATGCGTTGTGTTGCGCCGCATATCTAGATACTGGGGTTTTAGAGATTTTCAACACTTGAACAATAATCAACAAAACTATGCCTATCGGTGTTCCTAGAGTTCCCTATCGCTATCCCGGTGACTCCTTTACGCAGTGGATCAGCATCTACGAGCGTCTATCGATGGAGCGCATCATCTTTTTGAGTGGAGAAGTTACAGATGGCATGGCAAACTCGATCATTGCCCGTCTGCTCTACTTTGATTCTGAAGATCAAAACAAAGATATCTACATGTATATCAACTCCCCAGGTGGATCGGTTTCCGCAGGGTTGGCGATCTTTGACACCATGCAGCATATCAAGTCAGATGTCACCACTATTTGCGTTGGTCTTGCCGCCTCGATGGGTTCCTACCTGCTGATGGCTGGCTCTAAGGGTAAGCGCTATGCTCTGCCTAATGCGCGGATCATGATCCACCAGCCTTCAGGTGGGACAAGAGGTCAAGCTTCTGATATTGAGATTGAGGCAAAGGAAATTATTCGCATTCGTCATAAGTTGAATGAGGAATATGCAAAGCGCACTGGTCAGCCCCTCGAAAAAATTGAGCGGGACATGAACCGTGATTACTATATGTCTTCACAAGAAGCTCTGGAATATGGTCTGATTGATCGCGTTCTTGAATCAACCCCATAACTCTAAAAAGGTGCTAGCCCACCTTTTTTTCTTTTTTGTAATATCTCGGTATTTCAAGTATCCTTGCGAGAGGATACTTTTTTATTGCGATCGCCCTTATTGAAGCACCAGAATTTATGACAAATTCAGAACTACTGCTTGAACTGCTGTTGCAATTAACAGTAATTTTGTCTGCTTGCCGATTGGTATCTTATCTTGGGAAGAGGTACTTAGGTCAAACTGATGTAGTAGGGGAAATGTTAGCAGGGATTATGCTGGGACCATCTTTCTTTGGCATGATTGCACCAAATCTCCAGCAATGGCTATTTCCTAAAAGCCCAATTATTGCTGATGCAACTCATTTTTTACCGAACCCTTCAATGTCGATTTTGTATGCACTCAGCCAAATCGGACTCATGATTTACATGTTTTTGGTGGGCTTAGAACTAAACATGGATCTATTACGCAATCGGGCTAAAAGCGCAGGTATCGTCTCGATTACAGGAATTATAGTGCCATTTAGTTTGGGGGCGATCGCTACTTTGGGGTTACTTAACAATGACTTATTCAGTCCTAACATCGCACCTTGGGCAGCTGCTTTATACATGGGGGCTTCCATGTCAATTACAGCCTTTCCGATGTTGGCAAGAATTTTGCATGAACGGGGGTTGATCAAAACTAAACTTGGTACGTTGGTATTAGCCGCAGGTTCCCTTGATGACGCGATCGCATGGTGTCTACTAGCCTTGGTTCTTGCCAGTATTAAAAGCTCTATTAACGTGGCGATTATTGCGATCGGTGGCACATTAGCCTATGTGCTCTTCATGTGGTTTGTTGGTCAACGTGTTCTCCGCATCTTTAGCTATTGGACAAGGCGTGATGGGGAGGTGACGATGCAAACCTTAACCTTTGTGTTTATCATCATGATGGTTTGCGCTTATTACACCGATTTTGTGGGTGTTCATGCCATTTTCGGGGCATTTGTATTAGGTATCGTCATGCCACGCGGTCATTTCGCTGAGTCAGTCCATAAGCATCTGGAATATCTGACTACATCATTACTTGTACCGATTTTTTTTGTATTTTCAGGTTTGAATACGCAATTGGGACTACTGAATTCACCCCATTTATGGGCGATCGCCTTACTAATTATCCTGATCGCAGTACTGGGAAAAGGGCTAGCCTGTACACTTGCGGCTAAATATTCAGGTGAGAATTGGCGCAATTCAATGACCGTGGGGGCTTTGATGAATACGCGGGGGATGATGGAATTAATTATTTTAAATATTGGTCTAGAGCAGGGGTTAATCACACCAACTTTATTTACGATCATGGTAATTATGGCGATCGTGACCACAGTTATGTGTTCACCAATAGTGACATTTTTAGTAGATTCATCTCAACAATAGAGAAAAGATATAGTTGTTTTAAATAATTTGTAGAGGGGACTTCGACTCCGCTCAGCCCACGGTGTAAGCTAACGTCAGTTCGGGTTAAGCTGGCAAATTTTAAAAGACCAAAAGTAAAACCCTTGCTACGCAAGGGTTTTACTTTTGGTCTTTGAGAGAGGGTTTGCGTCGCAAACCCTCTCTCAAAGACCATTT